>UPTG01003298.1_pt1 | contig 10353 bp, 11 predicted proteins | sample 2160121 | NCBI WGS metagenome assembly UPTG01 (sample SAMN06266255, study PRJEB28933) | marine metagenome | isolation source: Columbia River Estuary | place: USA:Columbia River Estuary, USA | collected 2014-07-27 | reverse complement strand
ACTTTACAGGAACAATAGACGAACTCCAACTCAAAGGAAAGTTTGATCATTATTTTGAAATGATTATAAAGTTGAGGAAAAAAGAGTAAGTCAAAAACCACCCTCCCTCACACATCAAACGAAGTTTGGACTTTAGTCCAAGTTGACATATATCTAATTATTTAAATTTAGACATGGTATTCTTAATTGAATCCCATTTGAACCTTAATACTTTTATGAAGAATCTACTTCTGATTTTAGTTTTTTCACTTTTCTCAATTCAGAGTTTAGCGGAGTCCTGTCCAGATGGAAGTGAGCCAATCAAGAGTGTTTCTGATGATGGCACTTATTTTGTTTTTAACTGTGCAGGTAGTGATGATGCTAATTCTAATAACACAAGTTTATTGGATGGTCATGTTAAAGCCAGCGACATTAAGTTTCCAGGAAAATTCTATACAACTCAAATCAATTCTTGTAAAGCAATGGATGACAATTACACGGCAACATTTAGCAAAAAATCAAATGTAAATAAAGTAAAAAAATTAGTTGGTTACGATTGGCCTGCTGATCACAAGGCAAATAGTAATTCGATGAATGTTTATCACCAGAGGATTACTGTTCCATCGACTTTGCTTATGTCAGCAACACACAACGCAATTGCAAATAACAATCAAGACAATGTAACAATTGCTAAAAACCTGTTAGTTGATTTGGCTAAAGCAGACACCTTGTATGACAGTATTGGCTATATTGAAGTAAAAAAGAAACCTGGATGTTATGCCGGTGGAGATATTAATGCTCGATGTTGGTATCACGAGTATCAGTTTGCAAGAGATGTGTTTAGTAATCTAATGATGAGTGCGTTGTGGTTAAAAGATGAATTGAATGAACAGGAGTTTAAAGTTGTTGATCAGTATATCCAAAAGATGTACGCAAAGTTCCTAAGACCAATAGAAGCTCAAAAGGAAGAGCAAGGTTTTTACGCATTGGCAAATGGCGGTATACCAATATTGGTTTATTCATCTTGGTCAGATGATAAGAATCTTGCCGCAAAAGAGATAAACCATAGGTTTAATGAAATTGATACTCTCTATTATGAAGATGGTTACATCAACAACAACTCATTTAGAGGCTATAGGAGCCAATGGTATCATTCATATGGACATGATTCAGCGCTTGGATATGTTTATGTCGCTAAACTATGGGGTGCAAATGTACCGGAAAAACTTCAAATCAAATTGGTAAAAGCATCCGAAGTAGTTAACCTGGCCATCACGGACTGGGATAAGTTTAAAAGCAGAAAACATAGTGGTGAAAATCACAATGCAATTGATGATCCAGCAAATGCAATAAAACACACTCACCAGATGGCTATGGGTTTAGATGTATTGATGAAGATTGTTACTGGTATAGAACTTGAGCGAGATCCCGCATACCTTTCCAAAAGAAAGAAGTTTATGAATCAAGGAATAGATGAATTGGTAGGCTTTAACCCTCACTGTATTTGATTCTTAAAAACCCTCCCTCACACATCAAACGAAATTTGGACTCCTTTTAGCTAGATTATTTTACTACATCTATAGTCAAATCAAAGCCAGCGGGAGACATGCTCCATATTCCAGTAGCATTATGGCTAATGGTATTCCCCCAAGAAACCTTAAACTGTATATCGAGGCCTGAAGTAAGTGGAGTCACAGTGATGCCTCTTCCAGAGTCGATTCCTCTGCCTGCGAGCCAGTACTTTGTATTAGTCGTACTATCAAAATCATAAGGCGCGGAGCTAGTGTAGGCTGACGCATCTAGATTAGAATCCAATAAAATATTGGTCCAACCTCCATCCCAATTTGGAAAGTTGCGCTCTAATGCAGGTATAGCTGCATTATTAGCGTCAGCAAAGAGATGGTAAGATCGCTCGTTCCATTGCGGATTTGATTCAGCAAGAGTGCCGCACTCGGCACTAAATGTAGATCGGGTCTCCGAAAATGTAACGGCGTGGCTTCGACCATTGGACCAGCAATAAGTGCCGGTTCCTGTTCTTCCGGTCTGCGCTTCAGTAAACTCTGCTAAACCTTTAGTTGCGCTGTTATAGTCGAGTAATAAAACTGAGTGGGTGAACAATTTGTCTTGTGTTAGGAAAAAATCACCGATCCCACTGACAGAGCTCGTAACCCCTTTTTCTGCAATTAGCTCGAGAGCTGTATCAGATTCATAAATAAATTCGCAGACACTTTGGAAATTGTTAGCGTAAGGCAGTTCTGTGCAAAGACCAAATTTATAAGCTGAAACTTTGCGGGCTAAGGAATCCCTTTCTAGACACCAACCATTACCAGACACGTCAGTAGTGATTTGATTATCTGAGTTATAAGTACATTCGGTATTAGCAGTCGCAACTCCGCTTATCGTTAATAAGAGTATTACTGCAAACGCTCTAAAGAATTTGTTAGTGATTAATGTTTTCATATTAAATTCCAGTTAAGGTTACTGAGGCAGATAATTTCTTAACGATTCTGTTCTCACGCTTGACTAAAGCATATCTCTCATTACCCAGTTTTGATAGCTCATAAGCCGAGCTTGAAAATTCGAATAGTTTTGGTTTGGTATTGCTCTGACCAAAGTTCCAAGTGTAATTCAGAGCTATGCTGTTGTTGTCTTTAGTGGCTGCATCTTTATAATCAGTACGAATATAATGCAAAGACAAGTTATCTGAAAGGTTTCCGCCTAAAGTATATTTTCTTCCTTTTGTATCTTTCATGCCATCAATGCCTTCCCATGCAAAAGCATTCATACCAAACTTCATTCCAGGAAGATAGGGAAGTGCAACTGTGAAGCCCATATCTCTCCCATCTAATGCTTTTGAGTCAGTACCGCTCTTGTCCTTAATATATCCAGTAGTTCCGTTATAAATGTTTACTCTTGATTCAAGGACTGAACTCACAACTTCAAATCCAACTCCGTTTCTTTTATGATCATCAGGGAATTCATGGTCATAAAATGCGTTAACACCGGCCATCCATGTTTCATCTTCATTAAGCCTTCTATAACCTAAACCTAGATTCAAGGTGGTGCGATCATCATATCGATTAAGGTTGATTTGATTAAAAAGGAATGAGTTAGGGTTATCGCCATAGGCTTTAAGAACTCCAATGTCTACTGAAGAGTCTCCCTCTTTGAGATTCGTACTGACCTCAACAGTATCAAAGTTTGGGCTTAAAAGTGCTCCTATTCCAGTTGAGACAAAAGAACTTGCAGAGCTTGTCATCCTGCTCATGAGTGATGACTTAATCTGCTCTGAATCGTCTGCATTTACAGTCAAAGAAAAACCGAGTGACATGGTCAAGATTGAGCTAATTAATGTCTTGGATACGTTGGAACTTGATATTTTCATAACCCTAATAATCAAATTTAAAAACGCAATTTTATCTGATAATCTAGTTAACAATGACCTATTAATTATGAGGGCTTTTATTAAATATTATTGATCTTTTCAAACAACTCTTTTGAAATAGTTATAGTCTGAGAACTCTCACGAAGCTTTCTTTTTTCCAGGCGTTTATTGCCAGGAAGTCTCGTTGATGGCTGCTCAAGAATTGAAGTTACCATGGTCTCTGTTCTCTCAGAGAATTGATCACCTGCAAAAAAGGTAGGGTCAATTGCTATAATGAGCTGCCCAACTCCCGGCGAGTCTCCCTCAGCATTTAAAAACGAGCTTGCCTCAAATCCAAAATTAGAACCAGTCAGTCCTGCAGCCAATATCTCTACCATCAGCGCAAGAGCACTTCCTTTGGCGTCTCCGATTGGAAGCATCGCACCCTCCAAAGCCTTCTTTGGATCAGTCGTAGGCTTACCTTCACTATCAATGGCCCAGCCCTCTGGAATTTTTTCACCCTGCTGGTTCGCGACCATCACTTTTCCGCGTGCAACTTTACTTAGACTCATATCTATTACCATTGGTGCATCGTTTTCTCTAGGCGCAGAAAATGCTATTGGGTTCGTACCAAATAAGGCTTTTGTACCGCCCCAAGGCGGAATCGCTTTGGGCGTATTTCCAAACATTAGACCAATCAATCCATTGTCAGCTAGGATCTCAACATGCCTTCCAGCTTGACCAAAGTGATGAGAGCGCGTTATGCTAGCAGCAGCAATTCCAAATTTTTTACAGGCAGTCGTTATCTCTTTTAATGCTAAAGAAATGGCAGGGTAGGCAAAGCCATTTTTAGCGTCAACTCTAATGACGCTCCCCTTTGAACTAATAATTGATGGCGCCTCCGTGCCTTTAACCTTTCCTGCAGTCAGCTGCTCAACATAAGAGGGTATTCGTGAAAGTCCATGACCGGCCTGGCCATCAAACTCCGCACTGATTAATGCATCAGCAACCTCTTTGGCATTATCTTCTGAAGTATTGTTATTGACAAGAGCGTTGAATGCTAAATCCCACGCCTCTTTTTCAGAAATTTGCAATGTTTTTATCATAATAGTTCCTATAAATTCAGAAAGTAAATTATAGTTATCTTAGTACAAATTAAGTATATTTATTTCAGATGATAGAGCTATCATTAAAAACAAGAATTAGTTTATACCTGAGTGGAAGCTGGTTGGTTTTTTCCTTCTTCATTGCGACCACCTACTCCAAACTCAATAATCAAATTATCCTGGGTTGGTTTGATTTAAGTAATGTATATTGGCATATCTTTTTTATTGTTGGCGTTCCAGTTTGGCTATACTGGCTAGGAATAAGGCCCTATCTATTGATAAAAAAAATTCGTCATAAAAACAAATGAAAATGAATATCGGAATTTTCCAATATGAAATGCAGGATGAAAGCCCTCTTGAAAAGATAGATAGGCTTGCAGCCCTATTAAATGAAAAACCTCAATTAGATCTAGTCGTCTGTCCCGAGTTATTTATATCCGGTTATGGCAGTTTTGAAAAAATAAAAGAATATAGTGAGAATAGGGACGGCAAATTTGCCAATACAATAGCATCCCTTGCAAAAAAGACCTGCACTGCAATTGTTTATGGATATCCAGAAATACAGGGCGATAGTCTTTTTAATTCAGCTCAAATTTTTGATTCAAAAGGCATATCGATTGTCAATCATCGCAAAAAAATGTTGCCACCAACCGCGGACGAATCAAAAATATTTACACCTGGCAAGGAAAGCTCAATCCTCTCAATCAATGGCATCAAAATTGCAATCGTTATATGCTATGAGTTAGAGTTTCCAGAGCTCATAAGAGAGTTAGCACTGCAAGATGTACAGTTGATCATTGCTCCAACAGGGCAGTCTTCAAATTGGCCTGCTGCTGCTCTTCATAACTGCAGAACAAGAGCATTTGAGAATGGGATATTTGTAGCTTATGCAAACTCAACAGGTAGGCTGAATGATATTAACTTCATGGGTGAGAGTAAGATTATTGGTCCGGATGGGATAGATCTTGTTAACGCAGAACAAGGTGAAAAACTGATTTGCGCTGAGATTAATACAGATGATATTTTATTAGTACGTGAAAAATTGCCCTATCTAGATGATTCAAGAAAACTCTATTAATTTAAACTTTAGGATATAAGTCTAAGATTAAGCCTATTTCACTCACATGAAGAGTTGTCTATGCCCCATGGGGTTTTAGTATTACAAAAAATTGTGCCATTAAGGATTGCTCCTCTTAGATTTGCATTTGTCAGGTTTGCACCGGTAAGATTGGCTAGCGTTAAATCTGCCTTGCTTAAATCTGCTTGTCTTAGGTCAGCTCCAATCAACCAGGCCTCCTTAAGGGTTACGCCAAAAAGATTGGCTGCAAAAAATGAAGTATTCTCTAAATTAGCCCCTTCAAAGTTAGCTCCAAATAAGCTTGATCCTTCAAAGTTTGCGCCACTTAAGTTTGCGCCACTGAGTTTAGCTTCAATAAAGTTTGCGCCACTCAAGTTTGCGCCTGAGAGGTTGGCGCCAATAAAATTGGTGGCGCGTAAGTCACAGCCCTTACATTGATTCAGTTGATTTAATATATCAGTATTAAAACCAACATCTTGCCAGTCATCAGCTCCATCTGCATTAGCAGAACTAGCGATAGTCATAGAAAGAAAGAAAAAGAGTAGAAAATTTTTCATAATGTCTAGTATTTGTAGAATTTAATTATTTGTTATAGAATATCACAGAACGATTAAAAAAGTTTATTTTTAAAACATAGGAGAAGCAAAATGGCTAATTTAGTAAGAAAATCTTTTGACAATCCAGATGATTCTGTAACGCCCGATAAAACTAGCGTAGCAACATTAGAGTTTGGCTCGGTAAAAGCAAATAGAATTACACTTCAACCAGGATGGATGTGGTCAGAATGCATCAAGCCTCATGTTGGTGGTGAGAGTTGCCAGGCAGGACATCTAGGAACATGCATCCAAGGCACCATGCGAGTCACTCATGATGACGGTACAGAGATGATTGTAAAAGCTGGTGATGCCTACTCTATATCTCCAGGGCATGATGGTGAAATAATCAGTGATGAACCATTTATTGGCTATGAGTTCAATAACCAGGGTAAGTCATTTGCAGTCTGGGATAGCTAAAATAATATTTCAATAAAAGAAGCTCTATCTATTAGAGCTTCTTAAAACCTAACCACTCTAAAAAAACTTCTCTTTGTTTTAATGATAGTTTTTTTTCCTGACACAATTTTCGTATGAAGACTGAGATTGACCTAAACACCAATACGAATGCATCCCTTGATAGCGTCATTAAGAGACTTATTGAGGCATCAAAAAAACCATTTGAAAAATCGACCCCAATTCCATCTGCCGTTAATCATTCAGTTCAATTTTATAACCATGAACAAGAGAGAATTTTCAATCAGGAGTGGATCTGTATTGGTCGCTGCGATGAAATCCCATTGCCTGGAGACTACATTACTCATGAGATAGCAGGAACTCCAGTTCTGGCTGTTCGCCAAGATTCTGGAGATATTATGGGCTTTGTAAATGCCTGTGCTCACCGATTTACCTGTCTGGTTCAAGAAAAATTAGGACACGCATTCGCATTTACCTGTCCAAATCATGCGTGGACCTATGGAATTGATGGCCAATTAAATCATGCACCATTTATGGATAGTAAGCCAGATTTTAATTCAACAAAAAATAATTTGGAACCTCTTCATACAGAGACTTGGGAAGGATTTTTATATATAAGCTTGTCTCAAAAACCTAGCAAAAGTATTTCAAAATCTCTTAAACAATTGTCAGAAAATATTGTGGGTCAATACGACATGTCAAGTTACAAGTCAGTCATAAGAGAAACTATGAGTTGGGATGCCAACTGGAAAAACTTAATTGAAAACTTTACTGAAAGTTATCACGTCCCAATTGCCCATCAAAAAACATTCGCAAACCACAAAAAACAAATTAAAGATTACGAGTGTGGTGAAGATAGCGATCATTACTGTTATCACTTCGCCCCTCAAGAATCCGATAAAGGTTTAGGAGCAGCCCATCCAAATAATACAAAACTTAAAGGCAAGTGGAGACGCACAATGGTTGATTTCTGCATTTTTCCCAACCATTTAGTCACGCTCATGCCAGATTATTTATGGTGGGTTTCCGTTATGCCGTCTGGGGTTGGCAAGTTCCAAGCAACTTGGGGCGTTGCAGTTCCGCCTGAAATTCTAGATGAAATCCCAAAAGATAGTTATGATAACTGGCTTACAGAAATGATCAACTATATGGGTGATGCCAATGAAGAGGACCGCGCCCTTGTTGAGGGTCTTTTCCGAGGGAGCGCCTCTACTAGATTACCTAAAGGCACACTTCACCCCATTGAAAAAAATCTATGGCAATTCATGAGGTACTTATCAAAAATGACTGGCTAAATTTTGTCAGGGACATGATAGTTATACTCTCCAGAAGCAGACTCTTCATAAGAGTAAGTCATTTTTTTCCACTCCTGAACTTTAGGTTTTTGACTGATCTCATTATATAAATGAGTAAGCCTTTCAAAAGACTTAGGTAAATCTGTTGGTATATCGTCAAGAACACCCTGAGCAATCCAGCCGAGCAAACTCCAAACTGCAATATCAGCAATCGTCATCTCATCTCCAACGAACCAACCTGAATTATTTGCCTCTAAGATCTCCTCTAAATAACCAAAGTATTTTGGCAAGGCTTCATTACTCAACTCAGCCCGCATTTGTTTCTTGATCATAGGGTCATCTTCACGCATAGAAGGATTAATCAATTCATTGATATCTGTAACCGTATCAATTATTTGATCAACCTTGCCAGCCTCAATGATGTTCTCAGAATACATTCCACTTAGCTTTCCACAGATTCGAGCAATCCCTCCTGATTGAGCAATACTATGACCATCAACTACCAAAACTGGAAGTTGTCTGAATGGAATTGAAGTTCCATCTTTTAATTTACCATTTGCCTTCAAATATCTAAGATCTTCATCCGTGATTCTGAAATCTTCGAACTCAATATTTGACATAAATAATGGCAATCTAGCAACTTCTGCGCGCCAAAAGGGCTGGTTAAAGTATATAAGCTTTATTTTCATTTAATTCGCTCCAATATTAATTTTATTATGATTATCAATAGGTTAATTCTATCAACCTTTATAGTTTAATATAAAGATTAATGTCCATTAAATATATCAATAAAAACCTTACAATATTTGGTATTTTTAATTTTGTTTTTGCTCGAATAAAATTTTGTTCCTGACAATTTAAGCTATAAATGGTATATTTCATTTATGACTAAGACTGTAATCATTTCAAAAACGGGTGGTCCTGAGGTATTAGAGCTTAAAGACTTCAAAATAAAATCTCCTGGCCCAAGTGAGGTTTTAATTGAACACAAGGCTATTGGGTTAAACTTTATCGATATCTATCACCGATCAGGCCTTTATCCTATTGATACTCCTTCAGGGATTGGTGCTGAAGCAGCTGGAGTGATTAAAGAGGTTGGAGACAAAATTCATGATTTTAAAGTGGGTGATAGAATTGCCTATGCCGGTTTACCACTCGGCGCCTACTCATCACACAGAGTCTTCCCAACAAAAGATATAGTCAAGGTGCCTGAGACAATCGACCTTGAGGTTGCAGCTACTCTCATGACCAAAGGATTAACTGCGTACTACCTTCTTCATAAAACATACCCTGTTGCAAAGGGGGAAACCATTCTTTTTCATGCCGCGGCTGGGGCACTAGGCCAGATATTCTGTCAATGGGCCAAGAGCCTTGGGTGCACTATCATTGGAACGGTAGGCTCAAATGAAAAAGTGGACATTGCTAGAAGCAATGGGTGTGATTATGTCATCAATTATACAAAAGAGGACTTTGCTGAAAAAGTCCTATCCATAACTCATGGCAAAGGCGTTTCTGTTGTCTATGATGGTGTCGGTCATGACACCTTAGACGGCTCTATAAAGTCACTAAAAGTTAGGGGCACAATGGTCTCATTTGGTAATGCATCAGGGGCCCTTCCAGAGGTTAGTGTTCCCAAGCTTATTCAGCCAAAAGGGCTCTATCTGACCAGGCCAGCAATGCATCTTTATCTTGGAACCAGGGACGAGCTCCTGACTGGAGCAAAAGTATTATTTGAGAAAATTGAAAGCGGCGCAGTGAAGATAGAAATATTTAAAAGGTACAAACTGGATGATGTAATAACAGCGCATCAAGACCTTGAAAATAGAAAGATACTAGGCCCAGCGGTCATAATCCCAAATTAAGATTCTTAATGAAGCCTGAAAATCTATAGGATTAATAAGGATTGTATTATCTTTATAAAATTAGCTCATTTTGACATTTAAATTTAGTATACTAATGCACATGGCAGGGCATTAAATTTAAAAATTACTTTCTCCTAAAGCAATTATTAAATCCTCTTCTTAATTGAAAATAGATCCCTGCCATATCAATTCTATCACTGCAAGTTCAAGACGGAAGTTAGCTTTGGATTGGAAAATTTACAACAAGCATTCAAAGCCAACGCGTCTTACTAGCTTTGATTTGAGAATTCTTGCTGTTGGTCTTACAGCCAATCTCACTTTGGCTTAGTAGAGCATTTAAAGTGCTAGCCGCAGGCCCCACCAAAGCGACTTCGTATAATGATCTCTTTGGCAACAGAAGAGCTAACTTTAAATTTACGCGCTAAATGCTCTAGGCTTTTATGTTGATAGGTATAGAGCATAACCATCATATAGATCTCATCATCATTGACGGGTGATTTATTTAAATGCTGAAAAGATTTTTGACCTCTTACCATGAAGTTAAGAGTTTAATGAAATTGTTTTGATATGTCTATTTTTAAACGTACTAAAAATACTAAAAAGCTTTATTGACTGATATCGATTTCTCTCCGCCAAAGGTATCAATCTTTATGTTAGTT
>UPTG01003297.1_pt1 | contig 10354 bp, 11 predicted proteins | sample 2160121 | NCBI WGS metagenome assembly UPTG01 (sample SAMN06266255, study PRJEB28933) | marine metagenome | isolation source: Columbia River Estuary | place: USA:Columbia River Estuary, USA | collected 2014-07-27 | reverse complement strand
ATGTTGCAAAGGTAGCGGGCGGAGTGCTCTGAATGGCGCAAATTTGCGCCATGATTCTACCTGTAGTGGCATATGGAGATCCTGTCTTGCGGAAAGAGGCAGCAGAAGTGATTGAGGGGATGGAAGGCCTCCAGAAGCTCATCGATAACATGTGGGAAACCATGTACAACTCTGAAGGTGTGGGCTTAGCCGCTCCGCAGATAAACAAATCTATTCGTCTGTTTTTAGTAGATGCCAGCCCATTTGCAGATGAAGAAAATCCAGAAACAAAACACTTGGTTGACTTTAAACGCGTTTTCATTAATCCTATCATTATAGATGAATCGGGTCCTGAGTGGAGTTTTGAAGAAGGCTGCTTAAGTATTCCTGACATTAGGGAAGATGTTTCAAGACATCCTGATGTAGTATTGGAATATTTCGATGAAAACTGGAAGAAGCACAAAGAAACGTTTACGGGAATTGCAGCACGTGTCATTCAGCATGAGTACGATCACATTGAAGGTGTTTTATTTACAGACCATTTATCAGGCTTGAGAAAAAGAATGCTAAAAGGCAGACTGAACAACATTAGTAAAGGAAATATCTCCGTAGGATACAGAATGCGTTTTCCTCAACTCAAATAATACAGCAGCTTGAAAAACATACTCTTTATAGCTTTCTTTTTACTCCTTACAGCATGCAACCCTTCAGGGGAAAGAACGGGAGAAAAAGATGTTGAAATCATAGACAATGATGATCCATCAAGGTTAGATGATCAATTGGTAAATGCGGACGGTACGATTAATATTTCTTTAAGTGATTCCGCATCGGTTTTATACAACAAGGCTTATGAAGAAAATAAGCAAGACAGTATTGCACCATATTATTTAATGAAGTCTGCAGATATCCAAAGACATATTCCGGGCAAAGCTTTACTCGCCATCAAAAAATACACACGACTCGCTATTAGTTATCCTGAACATGAATTAGCACCTATTGCAACATTTATGATGGGGTTGACTTTTGATGAAAATTTAAACGACAAGCCAAGAGCTAGTATGGTCTATCAAAAATTTATTGCAACTTATCCCGACCATGAAATGGCGCCAGAGGCGGCCAACTTATTGATCCTCGCTCAAAACACAGAATCCACAGATTTAGATAAAGTGCACGAGTGGCAAGAAAAAGAAAACAAGAACAAATAAAATATATAAATGGATTTAACTAAAATATTATCGGTTGCTGGTAAACCAGGGCTGCATGAGTTAGTTGCACAAGGTAAAAATGGAATTATCGTTCAGTCTTTGGCTGACAAAAAGAGGCTTCCGATTAGCGCAACTACAAATGTGAGTTCGTTAAACGATATTGCCATTTACACATTTGAAGGTGAAATTCCGTTGCGTGAAATTTTCAGAAACATTTTTAAGAAAGAAGACGGAAAAGCTGGTTTAAGTCACAAAGAAAGCAGCAATGCAATATTCAGTTACTTCAATGAAATAGCGCCTAGTTTTGATGATGAGCGTGTTTACGTTTCTGATATGAAAAAAGTATTGCAGTGGTACAACATTCTTCAAGGGTTTGGTTTAGTTGACTTAGAAGTTGATGAAGAGGAGACTACTGAAGAAGAAAAAGCTGAGGCATCAGAGGAAACTCCAGATGCATAGTAGAAAAGAAAAGCTAGAAGCATTCGGTCGATTGCTCGACATAATGGAAGACTTGAGAGCGAAATGCCCTTGGGACAAAAAACAAACACTTGAAAGCCTCAGGCATCTGACTATTGAAGAAACCTACGAACTGACGGACGCCATTCTTGAAAAAGACATGGATGAGCTGAAAGGAGAAATTGGTGATCTTATGCTTCACATGGTTTTCTACAGTAAAATTGCTTCCGAAACCAAAGACTTTGACATTGCAGATGTTTTAACCGCTATTTGCGACAAACTCGTGCATAGGCATCCTCACATTTATGGAAATGTTGAAGTTAAGGATGAAGAAGAAGTAAAAGCTAATTGGGAAGCGCTCAAATTAAAAGAAGGTAAAACCTCTGTTCTTCAAGGCGTGCCGAAATCTTTACCTGCTATTGTTAAAGCTACTCGCATCCAAGACAAAGCTCGCGGTGTTGGTTTCGACTGGGAAAAACCAGAACAAGTTTGGGAAAAGGTTGAAGAGGAGCTGAACGAGTTTAAAGAAGCTTCAAGTTTAAATAACAAAGAAGAAATGGAAGGCGAATATGGTGACCTTCTCTTTTCGCTTATAAATTTCGCAAGATTCAAAGACATAGACCCTGAGTTGGCATTAGAAAGAACCAACAAGAAGTTCATCAAGCGTTTTCAGCATTTAGAAATAAAAGCCGGTGAAATAGGGAAAAAGTTACAAGACATGACCCTTGCCGAAATGGATGTGTATTGGGAAGAAGCTAAAAATTTATGAAATGTAAGACTTTGATCATCTATGATAGAAACCTCTCATTAAATCAAAGTAAAACCTTTTACAGCTGTCTTATCGCTTGCAATCCTAATTGAAGAGGTCTCAACTTATCAAAGGATATCATATTCTAGACTTCAAATAATCTAAATAATTTAGAGCTTAGACACTTTACGGCTCTCATCACAAGCAAATTTATATATGTCAAAAATTGTGAGTTCACCGAACTGATTACAATTTTAATTGACTTGAAAATTCCGACAATTAATCCACGAATGAAAAATAAGAGTCTAATTACTAGAAAATAAGATAAAACAGATCTAATCTGAAGCTATTGTATAGGCCAAGGTAGAATTCATTTATATGTTCGTGGCCTAAATTAATAGAAATGATCCCTAAAATCCTGTGTACCCTAGCAATATCTTTTTTAGCCCTTTCGTGCGAAAAGGAGATGTCAGAAAATCCAATAAATAACCCTTCCGAACCAATAAATTCAAATGAACTAATTATTCCTTCTGATTTTAAATTTAAAACCTCCAAAGAGATTAACCTGAAAATCAAAATTATCAGTCAAAATACTCCCGAAAAATGCGCAATTAAAGTATATGATTATTATCCATCGGCAGGTGGAAACCTATTGTATACAAGCTTTGCAAAAAACAATTTAAGTGTGAATATCCAAGTGCCATCATTTGCAAAACGCTTATATCTAGTAAAACAAGAGCCCAATGGATCGCAAACAATGGCGATAGCAGATTTAGAAGGAAATTCGATTGATTATGACTTTGGAGTTAGAAAAAGAGATTCTTATAAGACTAACACATCCACCAGTCCTGATTGCGCTGTGGGATGCGATGCCACTTACAATAACCACACGGGGAATATTACCATTTATGGAAATAATCCTGCCAATACAATATGTATTACTGGTTCCTACAGTGGAGCGATTACCATCTATAAAAGTGGTGTGGTATTGCGTATTTGTGGAAATGCAAATGCTTCAAATATAAATTTAACCAACGGCTCTAAATTGGTACTAACAGATGGGGCTTCACTTACGGTTAATAATTTAAATAGTAGCTCTGACATTACTGTTTACAACTCCACTTTAACGATTAACAACAATTTCTCACCAGGAGGTAAAGTGATTAATTCCGGCACTTTAATTGCCAAAGAATCTTTGAATATTGATGGGGCTGGAGAATTGATTAATAATGGAATATTAAACATTTCAAAAAACCTTAATTCGAATAGTAAATTTACAAACAACAACATAATGACAATTGGTCAAAGCCTAACTGTTAACGGCTCTTATGGCTTAAATAACTGTTCCATTTCGATTAATGAAAATCTCACATTAAATAGTCCATTAACAAACTATGGGTTGATGGACGTAAAAAATAATTTAACCATAAATTATGGTGGAATAACTACTTTATTTAATGGGGCTATGATAAGTGCGAAAAACGCAGTCATAAGCAGGTCAATTACAGGAAGTGGATCAACATCATTAGTTAAAATTTCAAACAATACAACATTAAATTGGGGAGGTTCCTTAAACGGAAATCTGGAATACTGCGATGCCAACGGGATAGAGAATAGTTATGGTACAGTAAATGCCCCAGCGGTATTTAGTTGCAACGTTTATATACCATCAACTTCTTGTAATTCAATTGGCAATGGAATACCAACTATTGTAGATTCTGATAACGATGGAATAGCAGATGATATTGACGTATTCCCAAATGATTCAGAACGTGCAGGAGAATCTTTTTACCCCGGTTCTAATCAATTTGGCACATTAGCTTTCGAAGATTTGTGGCCATGTAAAGGGGATTACGACTTTAACGATCTTGTTGTTGACTTCAGATATAGACTAGTGACAAATGCACAGAATAATATTAAGGACATAGAAATAGATTATTCAGTCCGAGCAATAGGAGGGTCATACAGAAACGGATTTGGGTTTCAGTTCGATTTTGCTCCTTCAGCTGTTGAGTCTGTATCAGGAAATGAACTATTAATTAACACAATTACTAATAATTCAAATGGCACTGAAGGCTCTCAAAGTAAAGCTGTGGTTATTGCTTTTGAAGATGCATTTGAAATATTAAACAATGCAGGCACTCAAACCGTCAATACGATGCCTAATGATGCTTCAGTTTTAGCAGACACTAATACCTTAAAAATTATTTTAGTTTCTACGATATCTGAACTCCCAATAAGCTCCTTCAATCCTTTCATATTTATAGATCAAGACAGAGGAAAGGAAGTTCATCTCTCAGGGAAAGAGCCAACAGATCTCATAAATGTAAACAATTTCAACACCTTTGAGGATGATTCTAATCCATCATCAGGGAGATGTTATGTTACTGAGGGTAATTTACCATGGGCCATTGAAATAGCCAATAGTTTTCAATACCCAATTGAAAAAGAAGATATAGTTGGAGCTTATAATCTCTTTGTGCCGTGGGCACAATCCGGAGGGAGTGTTTCCCAAGATTGGTATTTAGATCTTTCTGGTTACAGAAATAACGCAAAAGTTTATTAAAACTCAAAAAAGTTACAGCTTAGAGTAAAACATGTTCCTCTTTTTATGTGTGTGTGTTTACAAAATAAATGTATGTACAAAAAATGTGGACACCGTTTAATTTAGGAAGTATACGAATAGCTGAAACCAATCAACATTTATTGAATTTCAGATGTCGAAAGAATGCTTAATGAATACAAGCACAGTTATCGATAAATACCTTCTTAAAAAAAAATAAAAAAGTACAACAACAAAATGATAATTTAGTCAATGATTTGAACTTTAAATGATTCTAATGCGTTTTGAAAAGAACCTCATATTTTAGTCATGTCTTACAAACAAGACATAGCCGACTATTACAAGCAAACGCAGGACCACTATAAAATTTGGTGGAAACTTGACAAAGGGCTTTCTCTGCATTACGGTTTATGGGAAGAGGGCACCAATGACTTTGTAACAGCCCTGGGAAACACCAACAAGAAAATGGCCGCTTTGGCTAAAGTTACAGAAGGTGCCAAAGTTTTAGATGCAGGTTGTGGTGTCGGTGGCGCTGCAATTTATCTTGCAAAAAACCTCAAGGCAAATTGCATTGGCATCACTTTAAGTGAAGAACAAAAAGTAGACGCAATTCGCTATGCTGAAGAGAATATGGTTTCTGATCTAGTGGATTTTCAAATTCAGGACTACTTAAACACAACCTTTGAAGACAATACCTTTGATGTAGTTTGGGCATGTGAGAGCATGACATCTGCGCCAAGCAAGTATGAGTTTTTACAAGAAGCAAGCAGAATACTAAAGCCAGGAGGAAGAATTGTAGTTTCAGATTATTTCTTAGCCGAAAGTGTTAAACGAGAAGAGCATAAAATCATTTTAGACTGGGAGAAATCTTGGGCTTTGGGGCCTATGTGCTCAGTTCATGAATTAGAGACTTTTGGAAAAGACTTTAATTTAAGATTGACCAAGAACAAAAATTTCTCAGAGCAAATTCTTCCTTCGGCAAAACGAATGTATAAATCATATCTCTACGGATTGCTGCCTTCAGAAATCTACAATTTGATTCATCCTAAAGTGAGTCGTTTTGCAAAACACCACTACAAATCTGGGTTGTATCAATACAAGGCTTTAAAGAAAGGGCTTTGGCAGCATCACATGGTTGTGTTCACAAAACTGTAATTCGAACTTAATATTTGGGCATAAAAAGCAGCAGAATAATTAATTGACTTAGAATAAAAACATTGTATTTCAATATGATAAAACCCTATTTTCGCGCCAATTATTTATTATTATTTATTATTTATTACGATGAGCAACGGAACAGTAAAATTCTTCAATGATTCAAAAGGATTTGGATTCATTACAGAAGAGGGTTCAGGCAAAGAACATTTTGTACACATTTCTGGTCTTGTAGACGAGGTTAGAGAAGGTGATGCAGTTGAGTTTGAATTGAAAGAAGGAAAAAAAGGTTTAAATGCAATCAACGTTAGAGTAATCTAATAAGAGCACTAAATTTTTATTCTTAAAAGTCCCAACAATGTTGGGACTTTTTTTATTTCTTTTGGCTGCTATGAAGACATTCGTAAAATCGTTCACTCTGTTACTTCTCATTTCACTTATCGCATGTAAAAGTAATGAGCAAATTCCTGTTGTTTACAAAATAAACAGCGCCAAAGTCAAATGTGTTGGCGTTGCCCCAAAGAATTGCTTGCAAATTCAAAAAGAAAAAAACATCGGGACTGATACTTGGGAAATGTTCTATTCTTCAATAGAAGGTTTTGAATATGAACCCGGGTACGTTTATACCATATCGGTAAAAGAAACGCAACTGCCAGCTGACGAAGTTCCTGCTGATGGCTCCTCAATCAAGTATGAATTAATTGAGGTACTCGAAAAGTCACAAGATCCATTATTAGTGTTACACGACATTTATATTGTTCAGGAAATAAAGGGAACTGTAATTCAAGGCGACTCTCTGACAAAGGTTCCTACCATGGAAATATTTGTGTCTGAAAGACGGATTTCTGGAACCGATGGCTGCAATACTTACTTTGCTTCCATTGAAATCCTTTCAGAAAATGAAATTAACTTTTCTCCTGTCGGTTCCACTCGTATGCTTTGTCTTGATATGTCGATACCAGATTTATTTAGCAATGCCATAGGTGAGGTTGCATCCTATACGCGAAAAAATGGAAAAGTAATGCTCACAAACTCTAAAGGAGAAACAGTTATTCTTCTTAAAAAAGTAGACTGATAAACAGATTGCACTTTTGCTAGAATGATTTTTAATAGCCTCATATTCTTCATTTTTCTACCCATTTGCTTTTTGGTATACGCCTTGCTAAAAGGAAATACTAGGGCTCAGAATTTTTGGTTGTTGGTCTGCTCTTATTATTTCTACGGGTATTGGGATTGGCGCTTTCTTAGTCTCATTGCGTTCAGCACTCTAATAGATTTCATTGCTGGACAAAAGATTCAACATTCAAGAAATGAAAAGGTTCGGAAAGGTTTTTTCTATTTAAGCCTGGCTACTAATCTTGGACTTTTAGGCTTTTTTAAATACTTCAACTTTTTCATTGAATCCACTGAGATACTCCTTAACAATTTAGGTTTAGAAATAAACACATGGACACTCAACATTATTTTACCTGTGGGGATTAGCTTCTACACTTTTCAAACGCTTAGTTATACCATTGATGTCTATCGAAAACGGATCGCGCCAACAATTGACTTTTTGGCCTTTGCGGCCTTTGTAAGTTTCTTTCCTCAGCTTGTGGCAGGACCAATTGAAAGAGCTTCGCATTTATTACCACAATTTTTGAAGCCCCGGAAATTAAGCTTTGATCAATTTGGATTAGGTTCTAAAATTTTCTTGTGGGGACTTTTTAAGAAAGTTGTTGTTGCAGATAACCTGGCGCCTTATGTAGACATTGTATTTGAAAACCAAGAGATTTATGGCGGATTCGTCAATGTAATTGCCATTGTGTTTTTTGCTTTCCAGATATACTGTGATTTTTCTGGTTATTCTAACATGGCCATTGGTTTGGCTAAAATGTTTGGTTTTGACTTGATGCAAAATTTCAATGTGCCTTATTTCGCGACAACACTCAAAGCATTTTGGAAGAAGTGGCATATTTCTCTATCCACGTGGTTTCGCGATTACGTATACATCCCATTAGGCGGCAACCGTTCTGGAAATACGCGCATGTACATGAACTTAGTTATAACATTTTTAGTATCTGGTTTTTGGCATGGCGCTAACTGGACATTCGTAATCTGGGGAGGAATTCATGGTTTATTCTTTATAGTGGAGGGTGTTTTAATAGGAACAAAGAGAGATACTCGATTAAAACAATTCTTTGGTATGATTACCACTTTTACAATTGTTTGTTTTGCGTGGATATTTTTTAGAGCACAAGATTTTACGCATGCTATAGAATTTATTCAAAACATATTTAGCTTGGAGTTTGCACATGTTTTAAAACCATACAGGTTAATCGTTGCCTTTCTTGGAATATCAACTCTGTTGCTTTTTGATTTTTTGAAGAAGAATAAAATAGCCAAATCTTTATATTTAAGCCATAGACCTCTACGCTGGGGCTTTTATTATTTGCTCATTTTTATGATTGTTTTATTCGGCAATACGAACAGTCAAGAATTCATTTACTTTCAATTCTAAATGAAAAAAAACATTCTCAAAATAGTATATTTAGTTGGCGGGCTTTTTGTTCTGTTGTTCTTAGTTGGAGAATTGTTAGAAAATGCAGCACTCAAGGTTGATCCGAATTAACCAAAAGTAAAAGAGGTTTTATCTTTAAATAACGATAATTATAACACCCTCATTCTTGGCAATTCAATAACCCAACAAGGCATTAATCCTGAAGTTTTAGATTCCATTCTAGGGACCAAGAGTTACAATATGGCCATTGGTGGTGCATCTATTTTTACAATGGAATTATTGCTTCGAAACTATCTTATCACTAATGAAAAGCCAGAATATATTGTTTATGGATTGTACATAAACGAAAAAGAATGGCCTCACAAGGTTCGTTCAATGATTGTAAAAAAAATAGATGAATCCATCGTTTCAGATTTTTACGAAACGAACAGCGATTTTTTTGGCAGAAGCTTCATAGACTTTTACAATGAGTTCAAGGTCTTCAGATATAGAAATGTTATTGAACACTACCTTAAATATCTATTGAACTCAGACCTATATTCTTACAGCTACAAACAAGGGTTTTTAATTCGAAAGACTGTTGCTAAGCCAATAAAGGAAGTTCCTCCAAATAACGCTGGCCTTAACTTTAAAGCACTTAAAAGACTAATGAGATTTTGTGAAAGTAAAGACATAAAACTCACACTTGTAGATTTACCTAACCACAAAGCATTTAATGAGGCTACTTCTAATCGAGATTCAATTCTGAATAAACTAAGAAATCAACTTCAATTAGAGTTAATAGACTTAAACAAGCCTGAGGAATATTCGAACAAGGATTGGGCAAGCTTGAACCATTTGAACTTTCATGGGGCAAACAAGTTTTCGTCTATCTTAGGAATTAAATTAAAACTTCAATAACCAATTGAGTAAAGTCATTAGCATAGGTGCATTGGGAGGAAGTGGCACGCGGGCTGTTGCTCAAATCTTAATGGATGCTGGGATTTACATGGGAACAGAATTTAGCGCTCAAAAAGACAACATTCTTTTTACGCGATTGTTCAGAAACCCTGATTGGAAATTCAATTCGACTCTGGATGAAATAGATTACCGAATTCATGTATTCGAAAAAATTATGTCTGGAAAAGCTCTGACTATTACAGAAGCAAAAGAACTCAACATTGCCATTAAATCGAATACTACCTACCCTACCACAGATAAAAAAAGAAGGCAATTCATATTTAATATTTACGCAAAATCTAGAGTTCAATATGCTATTTGGGGATTTAAAGAACCAAACAGCCATGTTTACTTAGAAAACTTAAATAGGCATTTTAAGGAGTTTAAATATGTACATGTGCTTCGTCATGGGTTGGACATGGCTTTTGCAAGAAATTTAAAACAACTAAAAAACTGGGGGCCATCATTTGGCATAGAAACAACAGGGAAAGAAAACGAATTAGAATTGGCACGTATCCAATTAGATTATTGGATTGCTGCAACTCAAGCAACCTTAAAACAAGGTGAAACAATGGGCAATCGATTTTTATTGGTAAAACATCATGAGACGTATAACAACCCAACCGATTTTGTAAAAAAACTGCTTGCATTTGCCGGGATTTCAGTAGAAAATGATACGCTTCAAAAACTGTTCGAAATACCGAAAACACCGGACACAAAAGACCGTTTTAAAAATCATGATTTGAATATCTTTAGAGATGATCAGTTGCGGTCGGTTGAAGATTTGGGCTTAAAATTTTAACTAAAGT
>UPTG01003296.1_pt1 | contig 10354 bp, 7 predicted proteins | sample 2160121 | NCBI WGS metagenome assembly UPTG01 (sample SAMN06266255, study PRJEB28933) | marine metagenome | isolation source: Columbia River Estuary | place: USA:Columbia River Estuary, USA | collected 2014-07-27 | reverse complement strand
CAATTATTAAGTTGGCCCAAAGCAAAGGTGCTGGCGGCGTACCTGATTGGAAAAATTACAAAGGTCCACGGCGAGATATAGGCACTTACGCTACAACTGCAGGCCGCGCAGCCGGTGCTGGTACGCTTTTACTAGGCTCCGCTGGATTGGCTACTGCACAAGAAGAAGGCTTTGCCTCAGAACCGGAGTATCAATAATGGCACTGGGCGGTTTGGCAACAACTAACAAGGGCATCACAACGCCGGAAGGATTAACTATGGCTAAGAAAAAATTCCAACTGGACGATAAAGATGCCGATACAAACGGTGACGGCGAACTGAGTACCCGTGAGAAGGAAATCGGCAAGGCAGTCCAGCGCAATGTAGACACCGAAGTAACAGACGATGACAAGGTGCAGATGTCCCACGGTGGTATGGCTACTTATGGGTCATCTTGCGGGTGCGGGGCAATGTCAGAAGAAGACTGCATGTGTGGTATGATGGACGGCCTCATGGGCTTCGACGGCATATCAGGCAATCCCATCCCAGTAGGTTCTAACGCAGAAAATGTACGAGATGACATAGACGCCAAGCTGTCTACTGACGAGTACGTTCTGCCAGCGCATGTCGTAAAATGGCACGGCCTCAAGCACATCCAGATGATGCAGAGTGAAGCGGAGATGGGTCTGATGTCCATGCAGATGGACGGCCTTATTCAACATGTCGAAGAGAAATCCCATAGCAAAAGTTCTAAGGACGGCGAGGTATCGTCCAAGAATAATTCCAAACAAAAAGGTGCCGAAGCGGAAGCCGAAGCACCCGAAGAAATTTACTCCGGAGAAGGAGTAGATGTCGAGGTCGCTACTGTAAAAGTAGACGATCATTTAACGGATGGGGGTGACAAGGAATTGCGCCCAAAAACATCTAAACTAGCCGGAATAGTCAAAAAGAAGAAGTATGTCTAACCGGATATAATTGGATATAATTGGATACCCGAATTGTCGGACCCAAGGAGTAATAATGGCTAAACAACGATATCAACGTGTGGAAGACCCAACAGACAACCTGTCTTATGCGGAAGAATTTGCACAAGTCCACGGGCAACAACAACAGCCTGTAGAGCAGTTGGACGCAGAAGAAGAGTCCTACAAGAAACGCTATCAGGACATTCAACGTCATATCCAGACTGTGCGTAATCAGTCGGATGAGAAGATTGTAGCGATGCAGAAGCAACTGGACGATGCCACTCGTCAACAAATCAGGTTTCCAAAAACTGATGAGGAAGTCGAGGCTTGGAGTAGCAAGTATCCAGACGTTGCGAAGATCGTGGATACGATTGCCCGAAAGAGGGCTAACGAAGCCTTGGCTGAAGGTGAGAAACGTCTTGAGAAAGTAGAGCGTTTTGAGAAGCAAGTCCAAAAGAAAGGTGCTGAACAGCAGCTAATGCAACGGCATCCCGACTTCGCTGAAATACGGCAGGATAAGAAATTCCACGATTGGGTGGCTACACAACACCCATCCATTCAAGACAGCGTGTACAAGAACAATACAGATGCAGATTGGGCCTCAAGCACCATCGATCTGTACAAGGCTCAGACGGGTGGCAGACGCTCTAATGGAGCAGCCCAAGCAGTAGGTCGCACAAGCGCATCTCAGCCGCCGTCTACTGGTAAAATGAAGTATTCAGAGAGCATGATCGATAAGATGTCTGATCGTGATTATGCCAAGCATGAAGATGCAATCATGGAAGCCATGCAAAATGGGAAGTTCTTATACGATCTTTCTGGTGCTGCACGGTAACTAAGTGGCGTTTGAATAAATTAACTATTGTATTTACCCGACCATTGTGTTATAATGGTTATATTGAACGACTTAAAGGTAGGACACTACCAGCCTATTTCGGCTAAAGTAGTATACCCCGCCTAACTCTCACAGATAATAATAAAATTAAGGTCTACCGGACTGAAGAGAACCGTACATTTGTACGCCACCCTCTAAAGTGCGCCATCATAATTTTAATTGTCTGATCTAGCTGTCTCTGCGCGTTTCTATTGCGAATGATTGTCGTTCTCAAATCGCATAACGTCAGAGATTTTCTTCAAGCCATTTCATTCAAGGAGAAATCATAATGGCATTTCAATCAGCAGCCTCTGGTTCAGCACTTACCGGCGGCATTAACAATTCGGGCGCATGGAACAACCTTACATCAGGTAATTTCAGCCCAGTAATTTACAGCAAAAAAGTACAGAAAGCCCTGAGAGCCTCTTCTGTAATTGAGGCTGTAACCAACACTGATTATACCGGCGAAATCGCCAACATGGGTGACTCAGTGAACATCATCAAAGAGCCAGATATCACTGTATCGGCGTATGCCCGTGGTACTGCCTTGGCAACACAAGCACTCACAGATGCTGCGTTTACTATGGTCGTAAATAAAGCGAACTACTACCAGTTTGCGATGGACGATATCGAAGAAGCGCATTCGCACGTCAATTTCATTGATTTGGCAACTGACCGTGCTGGCTATAAAATGAAGGATGCAATGGACGCAGAAGTACTTCGCCACATGGCGGGTTACACCGATGCGACTACTGCTCGTACTGCTCTGGAAACAGGATCGACTAAAGCCGATGCTGGTGCAGACAATGACGAACTTCTTGCAGCCAACAAACTGCGCGGCAACGCCTTCTCTGGAGTTTCTGGTGATAGCACAAAGGCTATACCAATTGCTGCAGACGGTGGTACTGGTATCATTACTTCTCCTCTTGAGATTATGAACCGTATTGCTCGGATGATGGATCAGGCGAATGTCGATACTGATGGTCGTTATATCGTTGTGGACCCAGTGTTCTGCGAAGTCCTTCTAGACACCTCGTCAAAACTCATCAATTCCGATTTCGGTGGTGGTGATGAACTGCGTAACGGCAAGCTGCCTAATAAAATTCGTGGCTTTGACGTTTATAAGTCTAACAACCTGCCGTATAAAGGCACTGGACCCGGTACTGCTACTGCAGCCGGTTCTACAGCCCACTACGGTGTTCTGGTTGCTGGTCATATGGGTGCAGTTGCTACAGCGCAGCAAATCTCTAAAACAGAGACTTTCCGGTCACCAGATACCTTCGCGGACATCGTCCGTGGCATGAATCTCTATGCTAGAAAAATCCTGCGCAGCGATAGCCTGTTCAATGCTTGGTACAACCTAGCCTAATAAATTTAGGGGCTGGCTTGTGCTGGCCCCTTTATCCCTTTTCTAAGGAATTAGTATGCCTAGTACTTACATCTCGCTATGTAATCAGGTCTTGCGGCGTCTAAACGAGGTGGAAATCTCTGACGCTGATTTTTCGTCTGTGCGAGGTGTACATGCACTGAGTAAGGATGCGGTCAAGGCTTCTTTGGCGCGTATTAATCAGGCAGAATTTGGATGGCCCTTTAATGCGGCTACCCACACACAAACACTAGTTGCAGGCACAGAAGAGTACTCTTGGCCTTCCAATTTAAAAACAGCAGACTTCAACAGTTTCCAAATACTAGAGGACGCTAATCTAGGTTCAAAGAACGCTACAATGGCTTCAATGGATAGAGATGAGTACTACAGATATCACCGCGACACAGACACTACCTCTGGCGCAGCCGGTAGAGGAGTGCCTACGCACATTTACCCTGCTCATGGAAGTGCATTTGGAGTAACCCCTACGCCGGACAAAGCCTACAAGGTAAAATTCAATTACTTCCTCAACTACACCGACCTCACTTTGTATGATGATGTAACCCGTGTGCCTACATCCTTTGACAGCGTCCTCGTAGACGGTGCGCTGTATCACATGTACATGTTCAAGGATAATGTAGAGTCAGCCCAAGCGTCCTATGTAGCCTTTGAACAAGGGCTAAAAGACCTACAGAGTTTGTACATCAACCAGTTTGATTACATCCGCGATACACGGGTCAGGTTCTAATGCCAGACCAGATAGCCTCATTAAAAGTTGTCTCTGCCGGTGGTCTTAATTCCAATGAAAATCATTTGGACTTATCCGATAATAACCCCGGTAGTGCTACTAGATTAGTCAATTATGAACCATCATTATTTGGCGGTTATCGGCGTATTGAGGGTTTCTCTAAATATGACAGTAACTACGGAGAAGTGACCGTAGCAGGACAGACAACTGGCACCGGACCAGTACTAGGCCTAGCCATATTTAAGGATGATGTAAGCAACTCCACTAAGATCATTGCTGCGCGTAAGGATGCTGGTGGAAGCACGTATAGTTTCTACTATTACACCGCTGGGATAGGCTGGAGAAAATTCACTCTGGATTACAGCGTAACTCGCCCAATGACTGCCAGTACCCTGACGGTCAGCAAGATACGCCACGCCCAGTTTAATTTTGGCACCGGAAATAAGATTTGCTTTGTAGACGGCGTTAACCCTGCGATTGTCTTTGATGGTGCAAACTGGGAAGAGATTAAATCGACTAACTCAGGCGGTTTTGCTGCAGGCGGTAGTAACACGGCGGGTGGAGCGCAGGCTTTAAACGCTCCGGCTCTGGTAGACGTATTTGAAAACCATCTATTCATATCAGGTCATCAGGCTACCGGCGCGGTAGTAGCCCATTCAGCCCCTAACGATCCGTACACATGGACTGCGGCTGCAGGCGGTGGTCAGATAGCAGCGGGTTACGATGTAGTCCAGATTAAGCCCTTTCGTGATAACCTGTTTGTATTTGGTAATAAGGACATCAAGAAGGTTTCTGTCAGTTCTGCCGGAGCATTTGTTTTAGAGCAGGTCACCACAAACGTAGGTTGTGTAGCACGGGATAGCGTTCTTGAAATCGGTGGTGACCTTATGTTTTTGGCACCAGATGGTTTTAGACCAGTTGCCGGTACTAGTAGAATTGGCGATGTTGAACTTGAGACAGTTTCTAAGCCTATTCAAGCCACTCTTGTTGATATCATTAAAAACAACGACATGGATACTCTCAGCGGGGTAGTTATACGGTCTAAGTCTCAGGTCAGGTACTTCTTTGGTGCTTCTACCGCTGCCAATGGGACCATCAGCCCATCTGTTGTAGACTCCGAAGGGATAATAGGCGGTCTATCTGAAGATGGCGGTTCTATTAGTTGGAGTTTTGGACAATTACAGGGAATACGTGCGTCTTGTTGTACCTCAGATTATGTAGGCACAGAAGAGGTAATCCTACACGCAGACCATGACGGAAATGTATACAGGCAGGAAGTAGGCACCAGTTTTAACGGTGATGATATTGTCGCAGTTTATGCCACTCCTTATTTGGATTTTGGCGAGACTGAACAGCGCAAGGTAATTCGCAAGATAAACACCTTTATCAGAGCGGAAGGTCCACTAGAACTGCTCTTATCAGTTACTTACGATTGGGGTGATGGCGATGTCCAAGCACCTAATACCTATTCTCAATCCTCTACCGGTGCGCCTACCAGATACGCAGGTAGAAATATTAATTACGCAGCCGCCAACGTCCTCTACGGTGGTTCATCCAAACCAATTATGACTAGTGATATTCAAGGTAGCGGATTTGCTGTCCAAGCCACCTTCGTAACCGTTGGTCAGACAGAACCATACTCAATTCAAGGTATGGTTTTTGAATATTCAGTTGCAGGGAGACGATAGTCAATGGCGGGTTACACAAGGCAGTCAACTGCTACGATAATCAACGGAGCGGGTATTACTGCACCGCCTTTAAATGCGGAGTTTAACCAGCTTGTTTCGGCATTTAATTCTTCTAGCGGTCACACCCACACTGGCGGTACAGGAGACGGCCCACAAATACCCCTTGCTACATCTGTCACCGGCTATCTTCCTTTGGCTAATGGTGGTGTAGGCGGTAAGAACAACGTCACAAATTCTATTCCTACCGCAAATGATGATAGCGGAGATGGCTATGCACCGGGGTCTTTATGGGAGAATAGTAGCACTGGACGTATTTATGTATGCGTAGGTAATACCAGCGGGGCTGCTGTTTGGCGCGAGTTAGTCCAGCAAGACCTTGCCGGTACTATGATCACAGACGTGGACATCAACGGCGGTGACATTGATGGTACAGACATTGGCGTGGCTTCTGTTGGTACTGGTGCGTTCTCAACTATTTCAGCAACGGGTAATATCACCGGTAATCTAGTAGGTAATTCCACTGGCTTGCATACAGGCGCAGTGACAGGAGATGTAACCGGTAATATCACCTCTTCTGGCACGTCTACTTTTGGGGCCATCGACGTTAACGGCGGTGCCATAGATGGTACTGTCATTGGTGCTAACGTACTAGCAGCCATTAGCGGGTCTACCATCACTGGTACTAGTTTTGTTGGTCCTTTGACAGGTACGGTAGCAGGAAATGTAACTGGTAACCTAGCCGGTAATGTAACTGCTTCTAGCGGCACTACTGTTTTAAATAACCTGACGGTAAATGGTACAATAGACGTTACAAGTACTACCATTGAAAACGTATCTGATCCAACATCTGCCCAGCAAGCCGCTACTAAGAATTATGTAGACACTCAGGTTAGTAACTTAGTTTCATCTGCTCCGGCTGCTCTGGACACGCTGAACGAATTAGCTGCAGCAATTGGCGATGATGCCAACTTCTCGACTACGGTTACAAACTCTATTGCAGCTAAACTACCTCTAGCTGGTGGTACACTAACAGGAAACATAAATGCTGGTGGTAATACGGTCACTAATCTGGCTACTCCTTCGGCTAACTCAGACGCTGCTACAAAGGCGTATGTTGATACCGGCGTAGGCTCTAACGCAGCGGCTGCTACAAGTGCTACTAACGCCGCAAATTCGGCAACGGCTGCAGCAAACTCTGCAACTGCAGCGGCTAGTAGTCTGGACACCTTCCAAGACACATATCTTGGTGCGGCGTCCTCAGACCCGTCTACAGACCTAGACGGAAATGCTCTGGCTACAGGTGCGCTGTATTTCAATAGTACCAGCAACGTCACCAGAGTTTATACGGGTTCAGAATGGCAGACAGCTTCTGCTTCCATTGAAGGCATAAAAGCAGACTTTGTCTATGTGGCAACTGCAGGACAGACAGTATTTTCCGGAAACGACAGTTCCAGCAATACGATGACTATCGATACTGCCGGTCTGGTGAACGTATTTTTAAACGGCATTCGACTGATAACCACTACAGATTATACAGTATCTGCAGCCAACAATCGTGTTACTCTCAACGCAGGAGCAACTGCAGGCGATTTGCTTGAAGTAGAAGTCTTCGGGAACTTTGCTGGTCAGTCTGGATCATCAGTAGCAATTACTGGCGGTACAATTAATAATACCACGTTTAATAATGTCACATATTCTGGGAATATTACTACTACTGGCACGGTTGATGGCAGGGACGTATCTGTTGATGGTACAAAACTAGATGGAATAGAAGCCGGTGCTACAGCAGATCAAACCGCTGCAGAAGTACGCACATTAGTAGAAAGTGCTGCAGATAGTAACGTCTTCACAGATGCTGACCATTCTAAGTTAAATTCCATAGAAGCTAGTGCTACTGCAGATCAGACTGATGCGGAAATTAGAACTGCTGTAGGTAACGCAAGTGATAGTAATATTTTTACTGATGCTGACCATTCCAAATTAGACGGTATAGCGGCTGGTGCTACTAATTACGTCCATCCTACAGGTGCGGGTAACAATCACATCCCTACTGGTGGCTCGGCAGACCAAGTTCTGACTTACGCCAGTTCTGGGACAGCGGCGTGGGCTGATTTAAACGCTGGTTTTCTATCCAATGTGGTTAATGTAACAAGCAATACAACAGCTACAACATCACAATCAGGCACCTTGTTTGTAATTAAATCAGCTACGGCAATTTTGACTTTACCCGCCCCTGCCGTTGGTCTTTATTTTGGCGTTGTAAACGAAACCACCACGCCAACTTTAATGAGAGTAGGAGGGTCTAACTCTGTATTTGCCAACAATATAATATTCCCACTTAACCATGCTAGGTCAGTTGGAGTAGGTACATTTATCGGAATGTCTAGCACTAAATATGCTTGTGATTTTGACCCTGTAAGTGCGGCTGTTATTTCATTCTTTCGAAACGGTGACCCAAACGCGACTAACTATTCTGAAACATGGAACATTGGAACTAATACAACAGCGATTTACATTGCAATGCACAGTGGCACAAACGGTGCTTTTTATACGAACACAAGTAGTATATATTTAGCACCCGGTCTTGGCGGTGCGGGATTTAGTGAAAAACTAATTACTTCGTCTATCCCAACAACGCTCACAATCGCAGGTGATTATCGCCAACATAACTCCACTGCAAATATATCCAGCCCACCGACGAGCAGTCGTTTGACTTGTGTTGGTACTGGTGTGAATATGTACGTTCAGCGTGGCACAGGTACATATTACAACCAAGGCTATACGCAAAATCTAACTGGCGGCACGGCATCTGGCGGGGATTTTAACGCTAGTGGCGGGAGCGGGTCAGGTTCGTCAGGTAGTAATTATTATAGCGCAAGCACGGTTTATGGTGGCGGAGGCGGTGCTGGTAGTCCCGCTGGAACTGGGGGCAACGCTTCTACTTCTGCATCGTCCAGCAATATCTACAATTCGAACGGCACTGCTTGGGGTGGCTATAACTCCGTAACTCAAGTCAAACACGGTGGCGGTACTGGTGGCAACCACGGCACAACATCAGGCGGGGGAGCCGCTGGCACCAAAGACAGCAACTCAATTACAATGACACCGTATATCGGCAAAGAGTTTCATTTAGCTGGTGGCGGTTCGACGCTTGTAGACCAAGCGGCCACAGGTTTAACGGCTGTGCGTTATGGTTTAAATATTGGTGCTCAGTTTGGTCATGCGCTGAATGATTTAGAACACATAAGCAACACTAAGCTATTCTATGCCCCACCAGTAGCTAGAGAAGCAAGTGCTTTTTCAAACTATAACCCAACGGAAGCCGGATGCACCATCATAGAGTTTAAAGGATAGAACAATGATTGATGAAAGAATTATTGAAATTTATCGCCAAGACAAACTGGACGCTGCAACGGTTCGCGCCGTTAGAAACAGCCTGCTTGCCGACACCGATTATCTGGGACTGTCTGACTGCACTATGACAAACGAAATGGCTGGCTATCGACAGGCACTGAGAGACTTGCCCTCGCTATCTAGCTGGCCTGTTTTGCACATAGACGAATGGCCCACACCACCAGAAGGAAATTAAAAGATGAGTAAGGCCAGAGATTTAGCCGACTTCGGTTCCAATCCAGATGAACAAACTAGCACAATTACCGTTACAGTTGCTGGCGGTAAGTTTGTTATTGATGGAACCTCTCAGCAAACAATTACTATGGCTGCATCTGGCGTATATAAATTTGACCAGAGTGATAGTAGTAACGCCAGCCATCCTTTAAAAATATCAACCACTTCAGACGGTACACACGGTGGCGGCAGTGCTATTACCGTAGACTTTGTAGCCGTAGGCACAGCAGGGTCGGCTGGGGCGTATGTAACCTACACTATTCAACAGGATGGTGCTGATAACTACTTCTACTACTGTGGAAATCACTCAGGAATGGGCGGCTCAATTCGGAAGTCGGGGAATCCTACGGCTGCTGAGATACTCACCTCCATTAAAACGGTTGACGGTACTGGCTCTGGCCTAGACGCAGACACGTTGGACGGCGTTGAGGCGGCTGCACTACTGCCTTTGTCTGGCGGCACGATGACGGGCAATTTGGTTTTGGGCGATAACGTCAAAGCTACTTTTGGTGCTGGGTCAGATTTACAGATTTATCACGATGGGTCATCATCTATAATTAAGGATGCTGGAACTGGTAACTTAGCAATTCAAGCAGAAGACTTTGCCGTTCAATCATCTGATGGAAGCGCAACTCATATATTTGTTGATACCAGTTCAGGATACACTTCTTTTGGTTATGGTGGTTCAACCAAACTCGCCACCACCAACACAGGCGTATCAGTAACAGGCACTGTTGCAGCAACCGCACTTACAGGTGACGGTGCGGGTATCACAGGTTTGTCAGGCGGCGGCGAACAGACATTTACTGCCAGTGGCAGCATAAGCGCAGGAAACATTGTAGGTATAAATTCAAGCGGCACTGTTGAAGTTATGGGGCAAGAAGAAAGTGGCGTAGTTCAAGTCGGAACTCGTGACCCTTACAGCCCAGAATATTTTCCACAGGGCATAGCTACAGATGGCAATGGTAAAGTTTTGGCTGTTATAGGAACCTCTGCTAATGGTGGGCCAGCGGCCTACGTCGGCACGATAACAGGAACAACGATTTCGTGGGGTTCAGAGTATGAAATAACCAGCAATACTGACCAATACTCACCTTACGTGACTTAC
>UPTG01003295.1_pt1 | contig 10363 bp, 9 predicted proteins | sample 2160121 | NCBI WGS metagenome assembly UPTG01 (sample SAMN06266255, study PRJEB28933) | marine metagenome | isolation source: Columbia River Estuary | place: USA:Columbia River Estuary, USA | collected 2014-07-27 | reverse complement strand
TATTTGAGGGGATGCAGGTGCAGTGATGCGCTATCGAGCAGGCCGCCGTAGTAGGCATCACTGTCGAGAAACTGGTTGAGCTCGGTGGCAGGAACATAGCGCATAGAATCAAAGCTGTAACGGTCTCTGAGATGCGTGACCTCGTGCTGCAGGTCGCCACAGTATTTCTTTTTATGGGCCAAGTGCAAGATGCCTTGTTTGAGATCGCAGTCAATCCCGTGACTGTTAATTAGATGCTTAACGGTATCGACCGCCTCTAGGCCCATATCCCAGAGCAGGCGAGCGACATCCTCGCCAAACTGCTTTTCCAAATAGTTCTGATCTTTGCGCTGGCCATTGCCCACGTGGCCACCGTTTCGCCCAGACGCGCCGTGACCGACGGTCTCGGCTTCAAGCACGATAACCGAGTATCCACGCTCGGCTAAATGGAGCGCGGAGGAGAGGCCGGTATAGCCTGCACCGATAATGCAAATGTCGGCGCTTTGATCGCCCTGTAGGGTTCCCGATCCAGTTACGGCTGCGGTGCTGGCTGTGTAGTACGACTGCATCTAGTTCACATCTCCAAAAATTTCAGTGTAGATAAGCACTTATAAGTTGACATTATCAGCTTTCCGAATAATAATTCAACTATTATTGAACAATTGTTCGAATAATGCATGATAATCATAAATCTTATACAACCTGTGAATAGGTGCTTTATGCAGTCCGAAAAAGCCATTGAAAATTGGCTAAAACAAAACAACATCACTGAAGTCGAATGCCTTGTTCCCGATATAACGGGTAACGCTCGAGGCAAATTCATTCCCGCAAAAAAATTCGTAAAAGAGGACAGCCGTCTCCCTGAAGCTATTTTGGCGCAGACAGTTACCGGCGAGTATTCATCTGATTTTTGGGAGCTGCTGGGCACCCTTGATGGCGATATGCTGCTGGAGCCTGACCCCGGAACAATGCGTCTCGTACCTTGGGCGAATGAAACAACCGGCCAAATTATCCATGACTGCCTGACAAAAGATGGCAAGCCCCATCCATTCTCTACACGCAACGTACTCAAGCGTGTGCTTTCGCTGTACGAAGCAGAGGGCTGGGAGCCGGTAATTGCGCCAGAGATGGAGTTCTACTTAATCGAAAAAAATATCGATCCTGACTTGGTCTTGAAGCCGCCAATTGGCCGCTCTGGTCGCCCTGAAACGGCGCGCCAGTCTTACAGCATAGATGCTGCTAACGAGTTTGAGCCGTTCGTTGAGACTATGTACTCCTACGCGGAAGCGATGGAGCTTGATGTGGATACCTTGATTCACGAGTCTGGGGCCGCTCAGCTGGAAGTGAACTTTATTCATGGCGATGCGCTGGCGCTTGCTGACCAAGTATTTACCTTTAAGCGCATGGTTCGCGAAGCAGCACTAAAGCATGATATGTACGCAACCTTCATGGCCAAGCCAATGGCAATAGAGCCAGGATCGGCGAAGCATATTCACCAGAGCGTTATTTCAACCAAAGATCGCGCCAACATCTTCGCCACTGCCGACGGTCAGTACAGCGAGTTGTTCTATAACTATATCGGCGGTTTGCAGATGTACACGCCGTTTGTAATGAGCTTCTTTGCGCCAAACGTGAACTCCTATAGACGCTTTACTCGCGAAGTAGCCGCGCCAATCAATCTGCACTGGGGATTTGATAATCGAACGACGGGTTTACGCGTTCCTGACGCTAGCCCACGTGATTATCGTGTTGAAAACCGCTTTCCTGGTGCTGATGTGAATCCCTATCTATCAATTGCTGCGACACTCGCCTGTGGTTACCTCGGCATGAAGAAGGGCTTGAAGCCATCTGCACCGTTTGCGGGCAATGCTTATATGGAAGATATTACGCTGCCACGCAGTCTTGAAGAGGCGTTGCGCGGTTTAGAAGACAATCAGGATATCGTTGATCTGTTCGGAGAAAAGTTTATCCAGCTGTATACATCGATCAAACTGGTGGAATTCGAAGAGTTTAACCGTGTCATATCGTCGTGGGAGCGCCAGCACCTGCTGCTCAACGTCTAATTGAGTGGAAAACGGATAGAGAGAAGGGGGCTTGCGCCCCCTTTTCTTTGCTTCTATTGCGTCCTTTTATTGTGCAAGTTACTTTATATATATCAAATAACCTATTGATATTATTAAACTTCGCGCGTCTTTCCAGACCTTGCCCGCTCTTTCATATCTGACTGTATGTACACCTGATCAGTGGTGCCCATGCTCGCATGACCCAAGTCATCGGCCATGTGTTTGAGAGGGCGCGTGGCAATGTCTTGTGATGCGCCTGTGTGCCGCAACCAATGGGTAGTGGCTTCACGGAGCGCTGAGGCTTCACCGTCAAAGCCTTCTGAGAGCATCTTTTCGTAGGCTAAATCAAATGCCTCTTGGACAATTCGCCGCAATTGCCGTGATGTCATGCCACCTGTGCCGCGATTTTTCGCTACCAAGGCTGAATTAATACCAAACGAAGGGCTCAACGAGGCTCGATACAGGCGATAGCGCTCAATAAACGGTAGCAGGGCGCTTGGCACTGAGACATCTCGCATTTTGTTACCTTTCCCCAGCACTTTTAACCAATGGTTGCCGTCGCTGTCACGCCAGTAATGTTTCCACGTCGGCTGCCAGTTACTGCGGTCAGAGAGCTCCGACACCCGCAAATACAGGGATTTTAAGGTTGCGGTGACGAAAAGTGTGCGCTCGTGAAGCGGATCTGCATCAGCCGCAGACTGCGCGCACTCAAGTACATAGTCCCACTGCAAATCAGACAGACGCTTAATGTTTTTCTGTGTGGCGCCCTTAATAAGGTACGGTGACTGCTTGCGAATAGCCGGGATTGGGTTGCCAAACGCGTAGCCTTCATCGGTCAAATAGTCGTAATAGCAGGAAACCGCGGAGTAACAGATCTTCATGGCCTCGTGGGATAGCGTATGACCATCGCGCAGAACTTCGATATCAGTGCCCTCCACAATCGCCTGTTTTCGGTTCTCCTTGGCGATTTTCCCGGCAAATGGCCGCCAAAGTTCATTTTGACGCGACTCTCCACCGATAATTTTGAAGCGATCTTGTACAGATGTGCCTATCCACGGTGTCGGCGGATTGTGCACAAAGTCGAAATAACCCTCGAGATCAGGACGTTTAAGCTGAATCACGCTTTTGCCAGCCATAGTCCAAGCCCACAGCAGAAGCCGTTCAACTTCATTGCGATAGCCGCGAAATGTCGCTTCGCTTTTACGGCTGTAACTTTTAAGGAAGGATTGGGTGTGTAAAAAATCGTCCAGCGCGTCGGGAATGGTTTGGCAGACGTTAAGTAAAAACTGTTTTGCATCGGGGTAGCCCTCGAGCATGGCTTTGCCCATGGGCAGACGCACGAATGCTTTGTGCGCATCAAACAGTGGGCAGGCTTTAAACGCTTTTGACATGTGGCTTCTCGTGTATAGTCTCGTGCATAGTTTAGCGCTAAGGGTGGGGTAACGATAAACGCGACTGTAGCAGCCTGTTTTCTGAATGTCTACTATGTCCACTAATTGAGATTAGAGGACATAACAAATAAGCCTACAAGGACTCAGCGTCACTCCCTGCTCTTAATCGTGCATACTCTTACCATCATGGATAGATCCGTTCATAAACTTGTCTATAGTTCTCTATGCGAGATCTGCTACCATTAGCCATTCCAGACAAGGAAATTAACCATGTACCGCGTTATCGTCATTCTGCTTTTCACCCTTTTTGGCCCATCGAGTTTTGCGCTAGATGCCAAGGATCTTGCACCCATTAAAGCGCAGTCAGAGCAGACTGCCCTCTACCGTGAAATACTCGACCGTCTCGCCACGCGTCACTACCGCGGCCAAGAGATCAACGATGATCTCTCCAAACGCTACTTAGCCGAATACATCGAAATGCTCGACCCGCTAAAAAGCTACTTCTTGCAGTCTGATATCGACAACTTTAACCAGTGGTCAACCAAGCTTGACGATCTTGCTCGCCGTGGCGATGTCGAGCCAGGGTTTATTATGTTTAATCGTCTACGTGATATTGCGCTGGCGCAGCTCAAGGAAAATATTGCACTGCTGGAGAGCGATTACGAGTTTGATTTAACCCAAGATGAAACCATCGTTATCGACGGTGACGAACGTACCTGGATGGTAACCCCCGAAGAACGCAGCGATTATTGGCGCAAGCGGCTCAAAGACGCCATGATTAGGTTGCTATTAAACGACAAAGAGCCCACCAAGGCGCGCGAGCTGCTGATTAAGCGCTTTAATACGCAAATGACGCAAATGGCTCAGCGCGATAGTCAAGACGTGTTCCAGCTCTATGTGAACGCCCTCGCCGCTCTCTACGACCCGCACACGTCGTATTTTTCGCCGCGAACCACCGACAACTTTCAGATAAATATGTCGCTATCCCTCGAAGGTATAGGCGCAGAACTCACCACCGAAGATGAGTACACCAAGATTTCACGGATTATTCCCGGCGGCCCAGCAGATTTACAGGGCATTCTAAAAGCCCGCGATAAAATCATTTCCGTGGGTCAATCGGCAAATGACATGGTCGACGTGATTGGCTGGCGTCTTGACGACGTCGTGCAGCTAATTCGCGGCGACAAGGATTCAACGGTTTGGCTAGAGGTGCTCAGCGGTGGCAGCGATTCAACCGATAGCAGTAAAATTGTCACCATCGTCCGCGACAAGGTCAAATTAGAAGATAAATCGGTGCAGAGTAAGATCATCAACGTTCAGCAAGACGGTGTTGACCTGACGCTGGGCGTCATTGAAATTCCTGCTTTCTACATGGATTTTGAGGCCTATCGTCAGCGCGACCCCAACTATAAAAGCACCACACGCGATGTTTACAAGCTCTTGATGGAGATGCGCAAAGAAAAGGTCGACGGAATTGTCTTAGATCTGCGCAACAACGGCGGTGGCTCGCTGCACGAAGCGACAATGCTCACGGATTTGTTTATCAATCCAGGGCCTGTGGTTCAAATTCGCAATGCCTACCAGCAAGTCTCACGCGACCAGCGCGCCACTATGCCCGCCGCGTACAACGGGCCATTGGTTGTTCTAATTAATCGCCTTAGCGCCTCTGCATCGGAAATCTTTGCCGGCGCCCTGCAAGACTATGGCCGCGCGATAATCGTTGGCAGCCAAAGCTTTGGCAAAGGAACCGTACAAGATGTGACAGGCCTGAGTAGTGGCCAGCTAAAACTGACCATATCTAAGTTTTACCGTGTCTCAGGCGATAGTACCCAACATCGAGGTGTATTGCCCGATATCGAACTCCCCTCCCTCTTTGATAAAGAAGAAGTCGGCGAGAGCGAGCAGGAGAACGCCCTCCCCTGGGACAGCATTCATTCAGTCCCCTTCAAACCTTCAGGGGACGTGAAGCCTTTTATATCAACCCTAACCGCGCGGCATTTAGCGCGCACTGCAGTTGATCCAGATTATGTACATATGGTGCGACAGCTGGCCCTGAGCGAGAGCTGGGACGCGGACAAAGCCATCTCCCTGAACATAGAAAAGCGGCGCCTGCGTTCAGCGGATTGGGATAACCAGTTATTTCTCCTTGAAAACGATCGCCGCAAGCAAAAGAAATTGGACGCCTACGCCGATGTGAAAGCATGGAAATCCGCCAACAAAGACAGTGAGATCGACACAGACTCTGAAGTTGATCAGGCCATCGCTGCTGCCGAAGCAGCAGAGCTCAAGAAAGCCGAAGATGATAAAAATATTGCCGAAACCGACCCCATGTTACAGGAGACTGGCTATATTCTTGCCGATCAAATTAGGTTGATGAACGCTGCCCCTGCGGCCACGTCGATCGTTCAGCGATCAGATCTGCAAAACTAGTCCAATGGCCCGAATCGTCTCATTTAATGTCAACGGTCTCAGATCGCGCCTACACCAATTGCAGGCGCTGGTAGACCAGTATTCCCCCGATATCATAGGGTTGCAGGAGACCAAGGTCAGTGATGCAGAGTTTCCCCGCGAGGCGATCGAGGCGATGGGGTACCACGTCGACTTTTGCGGCCAAAAGGGTCACTACGGCGTTGCGCTGCTCAGTAAAACTAGAGCACTCACAACAAGTACCGGCTTTCCCGACGATGCGGAAGACGCCCAGCGACGTTTGATTCATGGGCAATACAAGCTCAATGGCACTACCCTGCACGTCATTAACGGCTACTTTCCACAGGGAGAGAGCCGTCAGCATCCAACGAAATACCCAGCAAAAGAGCAATTTTACGGTGACCTGCTGAATTATCTAAACGCCCAGTTTACGGCCGATGATCACGTGATAGTCATGGGCGATATGAACGTCGCCCCCGCAGATATCGACGTCGGTATTGCGCCAGGGAATGCCAAACGCTGGATAGCCACGGGTAAGTGTGCATTTCTCCCGGAGGAACGAGAGTGGCTGCAAAATTTGTCCGACTGGGGGCTGCATGACAGCTTTCGCACGCTCAATCCGACCGACAATCGCTACAGCTGGTTCGATTATCGCAGCCGGGGTTTCGAGCAAGAGCCCAAGCGCGGCTTGCGTATTGACCTGATACTCACCTCCGCAGCAGCCCTTGCCAAAGTCTCAGATGCCGGTATTGCAACCTCTCTGAGGAGTTTTGTTAAGCCCTCTGACCACTGCCCTGTCTGGGCCGAACTATCGCTCTAGCCGCTGTCAACCCCGTTCCCGCACCTGCGTTACATACCGTAATCTATTCACAAGGAGAACGTTATGAAACAGAAAATAATGTTAGTGGCTATCTGCACTGGCATGCTGAGTTTCCCCACAGTAGCCTTGGCAGATCACGATAGATCAGGAAAAAATTATCGGGCGCGCGACCAGTCTGAGCACTATGATCGATACCATCGGTCAAATGCCCGTGAAAAAGCCTACAAGCACGAGCGCAAGCGCGGCCATCACTATGGCCATCACTATGGTCATCACTACGGACATCAGCGCCCTGCTTTTAGCTACGGCGGCCAGTTTAATGGTCGTCACAGTCAGCATTATTACTCTGACCGTTTTCACCAGCGAGATTATGATAGGCATCATCGGCATTACCTGCAATATCACCGTCACGGCGCAGCCCATAGGCACCACCATGATGACAACGATTACTTGGAATGGATGGCATTTGTATTACTACTGGACAATATTTTAGATTATGGCGAGCGCGATTAGTGACTGTGGCTATTCCTTGTCGATGGCTCGCACCTACTGCCACGAGGAACTCTTTAGGATGAGAGAAGAAACCTCGCACGTCTCAATGGATACTTTTCTCAGAGACATTGAACGGCGTGCGTTCCAAATGGCTAGAATGGCCACCGGCAGCCGCGAAGATGCACTGGATATTGTTCAGGACAGTATGTACAAATTGGTGCAGAAATACTCGTCCAACACCGCCGAGGAGTGGCGGCCGCTTTTTTACCGCATACTCAACGGCAAAATTACGGACTACTACCGACGCAATGCCGTTAAAAATCGATTATTGCGCTTGGCAAGCTGGGGCATGAAAGCGGATGATGAAGGTGGTGATCTTATTGACCGCGCCGAAGGTCACCACTCGCAAACGCCCGATCAGATGTTTGTGCGCCAACAACAGATAGAAAGACTTACCGAGGCTGTTGAAGGCCTCCCCGCCAGGCAGCGCGAGGCCTTTATGCTGCGCTGCTGGGACGGTATGAGCACAGCGCTCACTGCGGAGTGCATGGGCTGTACCGAAGGCAGTGTGAAAACCCATTATTCAAGAGCGATGCACTCGCTGCGACACTCTCTGGAGGACTATTGGAATGAATAACCATACAGAGCGCCTATTGAAGAGCGATCTGCAGGCCATTGAAAACGACACTGCTGCCGACGATCTGTTTCGTCTGGCGCAGGCCAGAAAAAATGCCCTAGCCCAGCACAGGCCCGCTAAAAGCCGCTTTTTTTGGCCTGCGATGGCTACGTCTCTAGCGTCTGTAATGCTGGTTAGCGTGTTTTTCATGCCGTTCGATCACTCAAAACCGGTAACAGAAACGGTTAGTGGCAGTTTTCAGTCTGACATAACAGAAGACAATCTCGACCTGTACGAAGATCTTGATTTTTACACTTGGCTGGCCCAATCGGAGACCTAACTCTAGCGGTTGAAAATGATGATAAAAACTTACTTCTACACTCTGCTTTTCACGCTGTTTATCGGCAGTGCGTTACCTGCCGCCGCGCAGTCGTCTCAGGAGCCAGATGCAATTGCTTGGCGCGACCTTCCAGATGACGTGCGCCAGACGCTGGCACCTATCGCCAATCGCTGGGACAGCTTAACCCCACGACAGCAACAGCAAATGCTGCGCCGAGCAGGCGACAAAAACCTGAAAAATAGAGCCCAAGAATGGGAGAAAATGTCACCTGAAGAGCGGCAACAGGTCCGCAATGCCCGTCAGAAATTTCAGCAGATGCCCCCAGAGCAGCGCCGAGAGCTGCGCGACCAATGGCAAAATATGAGCCCCGAAGAGCGTCGCGAGGCAATTGATGCGCGCAAGGCGCTGCGCGAGCCACCTCCCGCTGCACATCACCGCCGATCAGACGAGGTACGTAGCTTGCCGCCGCACCAGCGTGGCCGTTCGATTGAGCATGATGTGCACAGGCCAAGTGACGATGACAGGCACAACGAGCGAGCAGAAAAGTATGGAGAATTGGGCTCTAAGATGCATACTGCATTACATGAGGTTGTAGGACATGCTTCTGGAAAGATCAACCCAGGTGTTGGCACTCCAAAACAGACTATGAAAAATTACAGCTCAACCCTAGAAGAAGCGCGAGCGGATCTCGTTGCTCTTTATTTCATACTTGACGACAAAATGCAGGAGATTGGTTTAATGGAAAACAAAGAGCCAGGCTATGCAGAGTACGATAACTACATGTCCAATGGAATGATGCTCCAATTGCGTCGTATTCTTCCTGGCGATGATATCGAGGAAGACCACATGCGTAATCGTCAATTAGTTGCCTCCTGGGCCTTCGAACGCGGAGGTGAGGAGAATGTAGTCGAACGCAAGGTGATCGATGGCAAAACCTACTTCGTTGTGAACGACTATGAGAAGTTGCGTGGATACTTCGGTGAATTGTTACGTGAAATTCAGCGTATCAAAAGCGAAGGTGACTTTGAAGCCGGTAGAAATCTAGTCGAGACCTATGGTGTTAAAGTGAACCAAGAGCTTCATGCGGAAGTTTTGAGACGCTCAGAGCCGTTAAAACTAGCACCTTACAGTGGGTTTGTTAACCCTGAGATGGTACCGGTTTTCGAAGGGGACAGTCTTGTGGACGTTACCGTTGAATACCCTATTGATTTTCTAGGTCAGATGCTGCGTTACGGAACGACGTACAGCTTTGAATAAGAAATGCATCAAATCAATGAAAAGGGCACCCTGTTGGGGTGCCCTTTCTTTTTGAGTCTAACTCAGACTCGAATTATTGAATAAAAGGTAACTTGTAAGAGACCTCAAAACACGTACAAATGGATCACCAGATTATCCTTCACTACAGAACTTATGAGAATTGGCGCCAAACATTGGCCATTCCTAAAGCGATTGCTGAGCGACTTGAAGCGTTGTTACTTTCTGCATATGCCCCCTACTCTAATTACCCCGTATCAAGCATCGTGGTAATGGAATCGGGTGCAATGATTGTAGGTACGAATCAAGAGAATGCGGCCTTCCCTTCAGGTTTATGTGCCGAACGTGTAGCAGTGCTAGCAGCGAAAGCGGCTCATCCAAATGAAACTATTGAAACTGTTTACATCATGACGGGGGAATCGGAGCGCGAGCCAGCAGCTCCCTGCGGTTCATGCAGACAAGTACTTCATGAAACAGAATTGAGACAAACAAAGCCTTTTGAATTGATCTTACTCAACAAGACGAACAAGGCTTTAGCATTCACCGGGGTCCAGGGCCTATTGCCTTTTAGCTTTACGCTGCCGGGATGATGCGATTAGAATGACTCTAAAAATGCGACTAATTGCGCTTTCTCCCTAACAGATAAGTCTAACGGTTCTATTCTTGAGTCAGTAAAAATATGGTTTGCCCCACCAGCATTGTATTGCTCGACAACATCAGCAAGGGTGGACACTGAGCCGTCGTGCATGTAAGGAGCCGTGATCTTCACCTTTCGAAGTGATGGAATCTTAAAAACATACCTATCACCGCTTTCATTCGTCAATAATTCTCGACCGTAGTCGCTTGAATCCATAATAGCAGTTCCATTGTTAGCGAAGCCGAAATCAGTAAGTAAAACACCTGAATGGCACTGCACGCACGCAGCTTTCCCATAAAATAATTCACCTCCTTTTAAGGCCTCGCTGCTCAGTGCACTAGCAT
>UPTG01003293.1_pt1:5000-10367 | contig 10367 bp, 9 predicted proteins | sample 2160121 | NCBI WGS metagenome assembly UPTG01 (sample SAMN06266255, study PRJEB28933) | marine metagenome | isolation source: Columbia River Estuary | place: USA:Columbia River Estuary, USA | collected 2014-07-27 | reverse complement strand
AAGTCTATACTAATTTAGCCTGAATCAGGGTGAGTCAGGCTAAGTATAATGATTTCTTGAACCGAATATCTCACCTTCATGAAACGCGACAATGATTTACATAATAAAAAAGCCACCTCAAATAATAACCACTTATAGGTTAATCCTCCGTCATACTGGCCGTTTGTAAAAGCTGAGGATTTGCGCGGCAAGGGCTTTAGTATTGGCGCCAGAATTATCAGATAAGCGAAGCACCATTTTTGTGTAGGGAAGTGTTGGCAGATCATCATTCGCACAAATCGGATGAGTGCTGTTGGAGATTCTGCTGGCTGGCAAAGCTGCGATGCCTCGCCAGGTCCGCACGTTGGCCGATTTGTGATTGTTGGCCTGGAATTTGAATTAGAGCAGCTTGAAATTGAGACTGGACTCGATGCCATTGAAAATATCGATAAAATTGAAAAATCCACAAAAATTGTGTGGCAGCCACAGCCGTCCATGGCGAAAATTAGAATGTGCCACCACCTGCAGGACTTGCAGCAGCATCGATATTGTGGAACCAGGCAGCTGGCTGTAGTGGAACTAATGAGCTGAGCGAGATTACGCATCAACCAGTTCACTTTTTGGCTCTGGCTCTTTTTCTCATTTTTGATTTGATTATATTTCATACACATACGATTAAATTTAGCCAGATTTCGACCGACAAATGAAGACAATGGACTGGAGCAGAAAATGGCTTCCGAGGAAGGTCCTGTGGACATCTGAGTAGCTCAGCGAACCAATGCAGCTGCTTGGTGACTTCAGCAACCCATTCCGACTGCTTTACAGCTATCTGCTCCTCTTTGGAGTCGCCATTTGCCACCAAGCTCATCGATTTCACTTTGATGAAAAAATTGGAGTGTCACAAAATCCAATTCAAAACTCCAAATTCTCCGTGGAGAGGAAGAACCATGGGCAGCAGGAGTCAGCGAACAGAGGCTGGGAACCTCAGAGACAAGCAGCAACAGCCGCTGTTGATGATTTCTTGTTTAAGCTGACTAAATTGCAATGATATTATATATTTTCTTGATTTCTGGGACTTAGTCAAATTTTGATCATTTATTATAAATTTGATCGCAACTCTTACAGATCGCGTTTTTGACTATAGTATAGGAGACTAATTAAAAGTCAAGTTGAAAAATGCAAATTTTTCGACGGCGACAAAAGTGAATAAAAATGTAAAGCTTTTGTTGAACATGACCTTTAGTGAAATCTTATACACAATAATCTTTTTTATGACAACGAGCCCCTGCGTGATAAGCGCAGGAGCTGCTCGTGAGACCCTCTTTGAGGGAAAAGCAGATTATTGTATGATTGTGTGTGAATAGTGTATGCTAGTCAGCCGAGTGCACATCCTACTTCTACCCTGGACGTCACGCCCAGGAGGGAGCAAGTGTGCAACTAGGATTATAGCTCGTAAACTTCACTTGGGTTCTCCCATCTGAGCTTTAAGAGATATCGTCCAGTTGATTGCAAATTACGAAAGCACAAGACCTCAGGCGACACTAGAGCTTTGCTTCTGGAGGTTGCCTTGAGGATCATACAATTCTTTGCCAAACCTAACTACCTTGCTTTGCTTCTCTGTCGGCAGTCACCTTCGGGAGACGCTGTTGAGAAGTATTGCTTGAGGATAGTAATCTGGTTGATCCTGCCAGTAGTCATATGCTTGTCTCAAAGACTAAGCCATGCATGTCTAAGTATAAGTGTTATACAGCGAAACTGCGAATGGCTCATTAAAACAGTTATAGTTTATTTGATAATCGAATTTACATGGATAACCGTGGTAATTCTAGAGCTAATACATGCTGGTGTGCCCGACTTTTTGGAAGGGCGGTATTTATTAGATAACAAGCCAATATTCCTCTGGTCTATTGTGGTGATTCATAATAACTGATCGAATCGCAAGGCCTGTGGCCGCGATAAGTCATTCAAGTTTCTGCCCCATCAGCTTTCGATGGTAGTGTATTGGACTACCATGGCGTTTACGGGTAACGGAGGATTAGGGTTCGATTCCGGAGAGGGAGCCTGAGAAACGGCTACCACATCTAAGGAAGGCAGCAGGCGCGTAAATTACCCAATCCTGACACAGGGAGGTAGTGACAAGAAATCACAATATTTGGCTCGTTTGGGTTAAATAATTGTATTGAGAACAGGCTAAACATGTTATCGATAAACCATTGGAGGGCAAGTCTGGTGCCAGCAGCCGCGGTAATTCCAGCTCCAATAGCGTATACTAACGTTGTTGCAGTTAAAAAGCTCGTAGTTGGATTTTTAAGGGTTTCTGCTTCTAGTGACCATTAGTGTCTCTAATGTTGCAGACTCCCCTTATTTTGCCTCAGTGTTCTCTTGGGATTGATTTCCTGAAAGTTCTTCTTGGGCGTGTTTACTTTGAGAAAATTAGAGTGTTCAAAACAGCCTTGTGGTTGTATATCATAGCATGGAATAATAACTGACGACGTCGGTCGTTTTTTGTTGGTTCGGATGGCTGATGTAATGATTGATAGAGTTAGTCGGAGGTATTAGTATTTTATCGTTAGAGGTGAAATTCATGGATCGGTAAAAGACTAACAACTGCGAAAGCATTTATCTAGGATTTGCTCTTTGATCAAGAACGAAAGTTGGGGGATCGAAGACGATCAGATACCGTCGTAGTCTCAACTATAAACTATACCAGCTAGGGATTGGCAAGCGTTGCTTGACCTTGTCAGAACCTTATGAGAAATCAAAGCATTTGGGTTCCGGGGGGAGTATGGTCGCAAGGCTGAAACTTAAAGGAATTGACGGAAGGGCACCACAAGTTGTGGATCCTGTGGCTTAATTTGACTCAACACGGGAAAACTTACCAGGTCCAGACATAGCAAGGATTGACAGATTGATAGCTCTTTCTTGATTCTATGGGTGGTGGTGCATGGCCGTTCTTAGTTGGTGGAGTGATTTGTCTGGTTAATTCCGTTAACGAACGAGACTATTACCTGCTAAATAGTTTGCCGGGCCTCGGCGCGGATTAACTTCTTAGAGGGACTAGCCATCTATTAAGTGGCTGGAAGTTAGTAGCAATAACAGGTCTGTGATGCCCTTAGATGTTCTGGGCCGCGCACGGGCTACACTGACGGGGTAAATAAGTTTTACACACATGGACCGAGAGGTTTGTGCAATCTTGAAACCCCGTCGTGGTTGGAATCGCTGATTGTAACTTTTCAGCGTGAACGAGGAATACCTAGTAAGCGTGCATCATTAATGCACAGTGAATACGTCCCTGCCCTTTGTACACACCGCCCGTCGCTCCTACCGATTGGATGAGTTGGTGAGTTAATCGGACTGCGCTGTGTTGCCCGCTTGCGGGCTCTACGGTGCGGGAAACTTTGCAAACTGGACTATCTAGAGGAAGGAGAAGTCGTAACAAGGTTTCCGTAGGTGAACCTGCGGAAGGATCATTTCAACAACAATCAACACAAAACTTTTCTTACACCGCGTTTTTCGAAACTTCTCGCCTTGAGCTTACCAGAAGGGGGGTGCTCTGCAGAACTCTTGCAGTTCTCAGACGTGCCTCTCTTTTTTTTTCCCTCTTTTTTTTTTCACACCAACTCTTTGGATTTGGATACCAACGTGACGAGTGCAAACGCATCAAACAAATACACCTTTCAACGATGGACCTCTTGGTTCTCGCAACGATGAAGAACGCGGCAAAATGCGAAAATGTAGTATGAATTGCAGAATTTAATGAATCATCGACTCTTTGAACGCACATTGCGCCGAAAGAACCACGTTGTTTTGGCATGCTAGGTTGAGTCTCTGTTCTCTACAACAACACTCTCAAGAGCTGTAAAAAGCAATTGCGAGTGGACAATGGGCGTTGTTGGATTTCTCTTGAGAATTTCTGGCATCGCTTGAAGTAGCAAAAATCTCGTTACACTTTGCAAAGCTGGAATTCGAGCTTAGCACGCAGTGTCGAAAGGGTAGTCTCGTACTTCTTTTTTCGCGCCGCTCTCGATGTGAAGGTTTTGTCAAAGCTCAAAGCGAGGGGGAAGTTGAAGTCAACAAACCCGCTGCCTACACTAGAGCTCAACTCTATGCAAGACTACCCGCCGAATTTAAGCATATTATTAAGCGGAGGAAAAGAAACTAACAAGGATGGCCCTAGTAACGGCGAGTGAAGCGGTCCCAGCTTAATCCTCAATCCTGCGCTCTCGTGGCGTTTGGAATTGTAGTCTTGGTTTCTGAATTGCACTGGATGACGGGTAACAAGATGGAAATCTTCGGTCATAGAGGGTGACAACCCCGTATGTCTGTCGTTCCGGTGCTTTTTTTCAGATTCTCATCGAGTAGCGTTCCTTGGGAATGGAGCGTGAAGCGGGAGGTGATATCCTTCCAAAGCTAAATATTGGCGAGAGACCGATAGCGAACAAGTACCGTGAGGGAAAGATGAAAAGCACTTTGGAGAGAGAGTTAAACAGTATGCGAAATCGTTGGAAGCAAGCGAATCAGTGGGTTTGGGCACGGTTCTGCGCTTTGAGTACTCAGGTGACTGTGATTAGACTTCGGTCTTGACCAGTTGCTCTGCCAGCACTCGATCGTGGGACGAGGTTTTGGTGCCCGGCTTCGGCCAGCCTTCTGATCCGACCCGTCTTGAAACACGGACCAAGGAGTCTAATATGTGTGCGAGTATTCGGGTGTCAAACCCCAATGCGAAGGTAACCCAAATCGCGTTAGACTTTTAATTAAGTCGCCTCGCGGGTAGTGTGTTTTTTCCCTAACAAGAGCACGTATGTTGGGACCCGAAAGATGGTGAACTATGCTTGTGCAGAGCGAAGTCGAGGGAAACCTTGATGGAAGCTCGAAGCGATACTGACGTGCAAATCGTTCGTCTGACATGAGTATAGGGGCGAAAGACTAATCGAACCATCTAGTAGCTGGTTCCCTCCGAAGTTTCCCTCAGGATAGCTGGAATCCAAATGAGTTACATGAGGTAAAGCGAATGATTAGAGACCTTGGGATTGAAACAATCTCATTCTATTCTCAAACTTTAAATGGGTGTGACGCGGGACTTTCTTAATTGAAGTGCTGCATTGAATCTGGGTTCTTAGTGGGCCATTTTTGGTAAGCAGAACTGGCGATGTGGGATGCTCCAGACGCTCGGTTAAGGTGCCAAAGTGCTCGCTCATTCAGATACCATAAAGGGCGTTGATTGATTTAGACAGCAGGACGATGGTCATGGAAGTTGAAATTCGCTAAGGAGTGTGTAACAACTCACCTGCCGAATCAATTAGCCCCGAAAATGGATGGCGCTCAAGCGAGCCACCGAAACCGGGCCATTGAATTTCTTGACATAGAATTCAATGAGTAGGAGGGCGC
>UPTG01003293.1_pt1:0-2500 | contig 10367 bp, 9 predicted proteins | sample 2160121 | NCBI WGS metagenome assembly UPTG01 (sample SAMN06266255, study PRJEB28933) | marine metagenome | isolation source: Columbia River Estuary | place: USA:Columbia River Estuary, USA | collected 2014-07-27 | reverse complement strand
TCAAATTCTTTTCCAAATCGAGTGTACCCGCATTTTTCGTAGCCGATTGGATTAATTTTTTGGCAACTTTTTGCATTTGTAAAATATTGAAATAGTGAGTTTTGGTACCGTTTTTGCCCTTTTTACGCAAAACCGCTGCCCGCAGTACTGGGGCTAGACTGTGCAAATCTGCCAGCCAAATTTGAGCATGTGTCTCAAATCAAACCCAATTTATTTCAAAATCAAACGTACCCGCATTTGTAGGGGCAGATTGGATAAATTTTTCCCCAACTTTTTGCATTTGCAAAATTTGAAAATAATGAGTTTTGGTTCTGTTTCTGCCCTTTTTACGCCCATTTTTGGCTCGCGCCCATAAGGGTTTTGTCACCCCCGGACAGATCATATATCGCCCCGGATCTGGGTTCAGGCACTCTCAACCAGTTTTGAAAAAACTTGTAAGTCTCGACTCCGACGCTTATTTTTTTTTCAAGACGTGGTCTTTGCTGCAGCCCTAGGCTCTGTCGGTACCCTCTGCGTATCTCAGACCTCGTGTGCACACAGCAGGGGCACGACTTGGCACTGTTCAACGTCAATAAACGATCTCGATCATGTCTTCAGAGGTCCCCCCACACAAAGAAAAACGCCGCGTGCTGTGTGTTTTTAGCACATGGAGACCCCAGAGGTCTCAGTCAGTAGTCCCGCCGGTAGTGCAGTTTTGCACTGTTTTTTTTTTTTTTGCGTGACCTGTGTCAATTTTTTTTTTTTTTGCGTGACCCGGGTCAAAATCACGAAAAAATCCGAGAAAAAAAAAAAAAGACTCTGGATTCACATGGTGCGAACAGACCTTCTCTCCATGTGAATCCAGAGTCTGAGTTTTTTGGGCCTGGGGGGTCAAAAAAATGAGGGTCGCTTAGAAAGCAAAAAGTAACGACATATTAACACAGGTCACTCAGGACTTTGAAAGAAACAACTTTTTTTTTTTCTGGTGCGCATTTAATGTACCGTGAACAGCGCACTTTCGCTACCCACGCATTTGTGAAAGGAGATAGTGGGGGTCAGAAAAAAAAAAATTGAAAAATGAGTTTGAGTAAAATCAAACTTATAAATCAGTTGCTTTTCTACTTCTCTACTCTTTTCACAACCCCGGCGTCGGATCTCTTCTTGCAAAAGAAGAGGTCACGGCGCGATGGCGGTGCTTTGTGCAGGTTTTGGAATTTACTGCTCTCTCGAGAGTGTGTTTTTTCCACTTAACTAAGCAGAGTGCATTAGAGCCGGTGACAGCAGCCTCCCGATTGGGCGCGGCAGCCAGCTTGGCGGTCGTTCTCTTCTGGTTTGGCGAGGATCGCATCAGTCGATCTGAGCGCTGAGTTTTCCGGGTGTCAACTGATTGTTTAACTTTCTGGTTCACTCGGCTCAGCATCCCGTTGTTTGTTTTGGAGTTGTATGAATCGCTGGCTATCACGTTCTGCAAAGAACCGTGGATCAGCTCTTCAACGGTGCTCGCAAGGGCGTCGAGATACACGTACCAGTGACTCGCTCAATATCGTCTCACAGGCTTACGAGGTTGGTTTACTTGGAACTTCGTGCCGTTTTACAGGGTGTCGGTTAGCCATTTGAGCTTCCAAGACACGCCGGACGATTTGGGTTACTTTGTTTCAGAGTCGGTACACAAGAACTGTGGTAACATGGACGCGACACTAGCATGTCGAGACGTCTTGCCACGGTGCGGATGTTTTACAACAGGTGAAACTCTTGCATCAGTAGTTTTCTAACCACTGCATGTGCGATTCGAAGCTTCAAGCTTCGTTTCTCTGTATGCGTTTGCTAACGCACCGTGCTGGGTCTCTATGAAATTTAAAACTTCTTGAGGCTCGGCGCGCGGCGGTGACTGAATTTATTCGTTCGCCGACAGAGAGTTATCTGGTTGATCCTGCCAGTAGTCATACGCTTGTCTTAAAGATTAAGCCATGCATGTCTAAGTGCAGTGTACTTTTACACACTAGACTGCGGACGGCTCATTATAACAGTTATAGTTTATTTGATGGTTTTTTTTCTGTGGATAACCGTGGTAATTCTAGAGCTAATACATGCCAATATCTCTGCCGCTTGCGTGTGGAGAGCATTTATTAGATACCAGAATCATCGGCGCTTTGCGTCTGCATGAGGACTCATAATAACTGAAGAGATCGAGCTCAGCTCGGCGTATCATTCAAGTTTCTGACCTATCAGTTAGTCGGTAGTGTATTGGACTACCGAGGCGTTGACGGGTAACGGAGAATTAGGGTTCGATTCCGGAGAGGGAGCCTGAGAAACGGCTACCACATCTAAGGAAGGCAGCAGGCGCGCAAATTACCCAATCCTGACACAGGGAGGTAGTGACAAGAAATAACAATACAGGGCATCCATGTCTTGTAATTGGAATGAGTAAAATTTAAATCTCTTTACGAGTATCAATTGGAGGGCAAGTCTGGTGCCAGCAGCCGCGGTAATTCCAGCTCCAATAGCGTATATTAAAGTTGTT
>UPTG01003290.1_pt1 | contig 10372 bp, 10 predicted proteins | sample 2160121 | NCBI WGS metagenome assembly UPTG01 (sample SAMN06266255, study PRJEB28933) | marine metagenome | isolation source: Columbia River Estuary | place: USA:Columbia River Estuary, USA | collected 2014-07-27 | reverse complement strand
TCCATGGTGATTTCCTTTTTGGGGTAGCCGTGACGACTTATAGGAGACTGGAAGATGACGCGGGCAGAATTTGAACATAGCGTATGTTTTCTTTACGTTCAAGTATGTTAGCGTTATTCCCTCTCGTTAGCAGGGTATTTAGGCTTTGCCAGTTGCCGTCAATATTCAGGCCCTTAGCCACAGTTTTGCAGACCGTAAGGTACTTAGAAACGTCTCTTTAACTGTTGAACAAGGCATGTTTGTGGGTCTGCTGGGCGCCAATGGGGCGGGCAAAACAACGCTTTTCTCAATACTGACCAGACTGATTAGCAACTCGTCCGGTAATGTGGTGCTTTTCGGCCATGATTTGCAGCGATCACCGGCTGATGCATTAGCAACCCTCGGGGTTGTATTTCAACAACCCACCCTTGACCTCGATCTCTCTGTTTTGCAAAACCTGCAGTATCACGGGGCGATTCAAGGAATGTCTCCCACTGACGTGCAGGCCCGGGCACAAGAGGAATTGGAGCGCCTGCAGCTCTGGGATCGAAGGCACGAACGTATCCGCTGGCTCAATGGAGGTCATCGCCGCCGCGTGGAAATCGCCAGGGCCCTGCTGCATCAACCTCAACTCCTGTTACTCGATGAAGCCACATCAAGCCTAGACCTTGAAAGTAGGATTCAGCTCATTGGTCACATCAGATCCTTGATAAAAACTGAAGGTCTTACGGTTCTATGGACGACCCACGTAGCAGAAGAGCTAGAGACAGACGATCAGGTCATTTTACTGAATCGGGGTGAGGTTCACGCCCAAGGCAAACTTTCCGATCTCATAACAGCAGCCGGAGCCAGCGACGCCAACCACCTTATGTTGAATCTATCGAAGTCCGGCTCATGAAAAACTCTGCGTATCTTTTTTGTTTTTCGGGCGTCCTCAAACGTGAGCTTCAACGGTCACTGCAACAGCGCACCCGCTTTATCAGCGCATTGGTTCGGCCGCTGCTCTGGCTAGCGGTTTTTGCCGCAGGGTTTAGAGGCACCCTTGAGGGAATGGTCATCCCGTTGTACGGGAGCCCCGTGGATTACGAGGTCTACATCACACCGGGGCTTGTAGGCATGATTATTCTTTTCAACAGCATGCAAAGCTCGCTGTCGATGGTCTATGACCGAGAGATGGGGAGCATGCGAGTTCTTCTAACCAGCCCGCTACCCCGCAGCTACCTACTTTTCTGCAAACTCTTCGCCATAGCACTGACATCTCTGTTGCAGGTTTACGCCTTTTTGGCGGTGGCATTCTTGTTTGATGTGGCGCCACCCCCTCTTGGATATTTGACGGCGCTTCCCGCCATTTTAATGGGTGCGTTTATCCTCGGGGCCCTAGGGCTATTGTTGGCTTCGCTGATCGAACAGTTAGAAAATTTTGCTGGAGTCATGAACTTTGTGGTGTTTCCTCTGTTTTTTCTTTCCCCTGCTCTTTATCCCCTGACATTTATGCAAGACGGCAACACATGGGTTTACTGGGCCTGCGTCATCAACCCCTTCACCTACGTGGTGGAGCTTATTCGACATGCCCTGTATCTAGACTTAAATACCCCGGCGCTGTTGGTCAATCTAGCCGCATTTACAGCACTCACAAGTGCAGCTGTCTTGGGGTTTGATCCCGCAAGGCGCATGCTTAATAACAGAGCCCCCAAGGGCCGCTAGAGTGATAAAAATCGTTAGCGAGACCGCAGCGACCCAGTGAATGAACCCCAGTGCTAGCTACTCCAATTAGCAGGGTGTCATCGTTTTACTGGTGGTGGGCCCCCATGGCCGCGCATCAACCCGGTTCACCTAAGCCCCTTTGAGCGCCTCTAGGCCAACAACTCAAACGCTAGCGATGCATCAATCGCTGAATTACATCAACGGGTGCTGGTAATAATGTTCTGCGACGCCGACCAAGTTCGATATTGCAGCGCAGAACTTGATGCATTGTGACAATTAGCTGCGGTCAAAGCGGCATCAATCTGACCGCGCTGATCGGACTTGGTACAAACCGGATCGGGTTGAGATGCGTCTCCGGTAAGGGCAAAAGCCTGACAGCGACAACCACCAAAATCTTGCTCCTTTTCAGGACAACTGCGACAGGGCTCCTGCATCCAATCAAAACCACGATAAGCATTGAAAGCTGCCGATTCGTTCCAGATCGCCGCGACCTCATGATCGCGAACATTGGGAAACTCCAACGGTAAGCTTCTGGCACTATGACAAGGCAACGCCAGCCCATCGGGTGCGACAGCCAAAAACATTTTCGCCCAGCCATTCATGCACGGTTTGGGACGTTCTTCGTAATAGTCAGGAACGACAAAAAAGAGCCGCATGCCGTCCGGATGGGCTTCCCGCCATGCGTTGGTAACCGTTTCGGCGCGAGAAAGCTGCTCTCGACTAGGCATGAGCTCATCACGATTTAACAATGCCCAACCGTGATATTGGGCGTTGGCCAATTCAACGTAGTCAGCACCCAGCTCGTGGGACAAGTCAATGATCTGTTCGATCTGATCAATATTGTGTCGGTGCAAAACAAAATTCAGCACCATAGGATAACCCGCCGACTTTACCGCCTCAGCCATTGCCAGCTTGTGCGCGAAGGCCTTTCTACTCCCCGATAATAGCTCGCTGATATCACTGTCTGTTGATTGGAAACTAATTTGAATATGGTCTAGCCCGGCTTCTCTTAATGCTCCAACACGGTCGCTAGTGAGACCTACCCCTGAAGTAATTAAATTACTGTAGAAGCCCAAGCGACGCGCCTCCGCCACCAGCAGCTCAAGATCCTGCCGCACCAAGGGCTCACCACCAGAGAAACCTAATTGGGCTGCGCCCATCTTCCGGGCTTGTTGCAACACGCGAAACCAGTCTTCGGTAGATAACTCGGTTCCCGCAGAGGCCAACTCGACGGGGTTGGAGCAGTAGGGACACTGCAAGGGACAGCGGTAAGTTAGCTCAGCCAACAGCCATAAGGGAGGTGAAATTTCCGCGGTAGCAGACATTCCAAAAATTCAGGAAAACGCAACCCAACGCTGAGCGCTGGCTGTAGTCATAAACGCCTCAATATCTGAGGCGATGTCCTCGACTTGGGGAAACCGCTCGGCAAGCTCGGCGATAATAACCTCAACGCTCTTGCTACCGTCAACGCAATTTAAAATCAATCCGGCACTTTCATTAAGCTTTACCATGCCCTCTGGATAGAGCAACACGTAGCAATCCTGCGCCTCTTCCCACTGAAGGCGAAAGTGTTTGTTAAGTTGAGGGATTGACGCAGGATCGATCATTTCTAGAAGCCAGCTCCGAAATATTGCATTACCCAGGTACCGAATGAATACCGTCATCACAGCTGTGATATGGGGGCGTGTTGTGCACGTAGGCCATGGTCATTGCGTCCAGCATTGTCCACAGAATATCGAGTTTAAACTGTAAAATACCCAGCGCCTTTTCCTGCTGTTCGCGATATTTAAAATAATCGAGAGTTACGTCTAGGCCATGCTCAACATCACGCCGGGCCTCTCCTAGACGTTTTTGAAAGTACTTCAATCCGCTTTGGTCAATCCAGCTGTAATGTTGCGGCCAAGTATTGAGCCGGGACCGATGAATTTCAGGCGCAAACATCTCTGTTAGCGATGAGCAGGCGGCTTCCTGCCAAGTGGCGTTACGTGCAAAGTTGACATAAGCATCGACCGCAAAGCGCACACCGGGTAGCACGTAGCGAAGATCGGTCACTTCATCACGCTTAAGTCCCACCGCTTCAGCCAATTCCAACCAGGCTTCAATACCGCCTTCATCACCGTCGGCACCATCATGGTCAAGGATACGCTGGATCCATTTCACGCGGATTTCCCGGTCAGAGCAATTGGCCAGAATCGCCGCATCCTTTTGAGGAATCATTATTTGGTAGTAAAACCGGTTGGCTACCCAGCCCCGAATTTGTCGAGGCGTTAGCTCACCCGCGTACATCGCTTGATGAAAAGGATGGTGAATGTGATAGCGCGAGCCCTTGGCGCGCAGACGCGCCTCAAAATCTGCTCGGCTCAGAGGGGCCTGATTAGATGCGTCTCGCGATGAAGCGGTATCAAGGAGCGACATCGCGAGAAATGTCCTCCGCTTGCAAAAGGCTACCCATCATTTGAACTTCGAATTCAAGCCCATCAATCGCAACTTCAACACCCTGCGCTTCCACTTCAGCACGCTCAGGGGAGTCCTCAATCAGAATAGGATTGGTGTTATTAATGTGAATCAGCATTTTCCTGGGCCGCTCCACCGTTTTCAGCCAAGCTAGCATTCCGTCATGTCCACTTTGAGGCAGATGCCCCATTTGACTCGCCAGCTTGGTGCCAACCCCAGCACGAGCCATTTCATCTTCACACCAGAAAGTGCCGTCAACCATCACTAGGTCAGTCGTTTTCATCAGCGCCACAAGCTCTGGTGTCATCTGTCCCAAACCCGGCGCATAGAGTAATGACGTTCCCGCGTTAGTGTCGGTGACCAAATAACCCACGTTATCGCCTCGGTGTGGATCGTTGCGGTGGGGTGAGTAAGGCGGAGCTTTACCGTCTAGAGCAACCGCAGTCAGCTGCAAGCCCTCGACGCCGTCGACTGAAAAGGACGAGCCGTCAGTGGGTACCTCGTGGTGCTCTACACCTCCATCCCAGCTCTCCAGCATGCGAAAAATAGGAAAGCCGGTCGACAAATCTTCAGCGACCATGTCTGTACAGTAGATTTGTAGGGGGCAGCCTTCTCGAAGCATCAATATGCCCGTCGTGTGATCTATTTGACTGTCCGCCAATACAATCCCGCGAATACCCGTATCCCGAAGGCCAGTACGGGGTTGCAAGGGTGGAGCTGCTTCAAGCTGACTTCGCAAGTCGGGCGAGGCGTTAAACAATATCCAGCCGATCCCGTCCATAGATATTGCGATGGAAGATTGTGTTCTCGGGGTTGCTAAAATGCTGCCTGAACGAACGCCAGCGCAGTTGCGGCAATTGCAATTCCATTGGGGAAATCCGCCCCCAGCGGCTGATCCCAGTATTCTGACTATCAACGTGCTACACCTCGGAATACGGGTTCGAAAAGATGAGGCCGCCAAGTATCAGCGGCCCAGCATGTATCAGCGAACGCTGAAATACATGGTCACTTCAAAGCCAACACGCAGATCTACAAACTCAGGCTTAGTCCACATCGTTCTTCTCCTCTTATTACACAGCAACTTTCTCGTCGGCGCTGACTATAGCGCCGTTTCACCCTAGCTGCCAACAGGGATCATCTCAACAGTACCGGGAGTGATAACCCATGGGCACGACACTGTGCCCGTTAGCGGCGCAAGTAGTGGCGCAAGATATGCCTCCAGGGCTTATCGCTAGACCTTACGGCGAAGGGCCTGATCTGCTGGTCGCATTCCACGACAAGGCAGAAAAACTCACGCCCAACATGAAACCTTGCTACCTAACATTGACGCCGTGAACCGCATTGGCCCAATAACCAAAACCTTTAAAAAATGTCATGCCAATGCATTGGCCATTACAACGTGCACCACAGGGGGCTCTTGCGCTACCCGGGGAGTCACTTGATAAGTCATAGTCACTCCTGAGAAATCGGTCAATTTGCGCCCACAAGGAGCCGATATAAGCGTTGATACAATCGTTAGTGATCAATTTTTCCGATCGAACAACTTAAAACAATCTATTTGCCGATCCTACGATGAGCGCCTAGATTAGAGATCTGCCGCGTCGACTGGTCAGCCCCATCGTCACGGATGCGCGCCGCGAAACAATCTTGCAACCGAAGAAGAGGAAACATCCGATGTTCAATAGTAAAACACTGGCAGCAGCCATAGCGGTATCTTTGTCCCTAGTCGGTTCAGCTCACGCCGAGAATACCTTTGCCAAACCCCCCACATTTTGGTGGCCCGATAGAATCGATTTAGCGCCGCTACGACAGCACAACCCCGACTCAAACCCCTACGGAGCAGACTTTAATTACGCTGCGGAGTTTGCCGAGGTCGACATGGAAGCCTTGAAGGCCGATGTTCGGGCCACATTGACAGATTCCCAAGACTGGTGGCCTGCAGATTATGGTCACTATGGCCCCTTCTTCGTTCGCATGGCATGGCACAGCGCGGGCACGTACCGAGTTGCTGATGGTCGAGGAGGTGCAGGCGGCGGTCAGCAGCGCTTTGAGCCACTTAACAGCTGGCCCGACAACGGTAATTTGGACAAGGCCCGGCGACTGATGTGGCCCGTGAAGCAAAAGTACGGCCGGCAAGTGTCATGGGCTGATTTAATGATCCTAGCGGGCACTGTAGCAATGGAAGATATGGGCTTTAAATCATTTGGCTTCGCTGGCGGGCGTGCTGATGATTGGGAGCCCGATCTGGTTTATTGGGGTCCCGAGACGGTGATGTTGGCTGACGAACGTTATTCTGGAAAACGCGACCTAAAAAACCCACTCGCAGCCGTACAAATGGGCTTGATCTATGTAAATCCCGAGGGCCCCAATGGCAATCCCGACCCCGCACTAGCAGCTCATGATATTCGCGAGACCTTTGGCCGTATGGCCATGAATGATGCGGAAACTGTGGCATTAATTGCTGGAGGTCACAGTTTTGGTAAGGCTCATGGTGCTCATAAGCCGGCTGGTTGCCTCAGTGTTGAACCCGGCGGTGCAGGCCTTGAAGAACAGAGCTTTGGCTGGAAGAACAGTTGCGGCAAAGGACATTCCGAAGACACCATAACCTCTGGATTTGAAGGCGCCTGGACCGCCACTCCGACTCAGTGGAGCATGATGTATTTAGCCAACCTGTTCGCCTACGATTGGGAAGTAACCAAGAGCCCCGCGGGGGCCACTCAGTGGATTCCAACTGATGGCAACGGTGCAGAAACCGTACCCGATGCTCACATTGCAGGCAAAAATCATGCGCCCATTATGTTCACGACTGACTTGTCTCTCAAAGTAGATCCAGCCTACCGTGAGATTTCGCAGCGATTTTTAGCGAATCCCGCAGAGTTTGAAGATGCCTTTGCCCGCGCTTGGTTTAAACTAACTCACAGAGATATGGGCCCCAGAGCACGCTATGTAGGCGCCGACGTACCCAGTGAGGTTCTCCTTTGGCAGGATCCAATACCAGAAGTAAATCATCCACTTATTTCAACCGCTGATGCGGCTGCATTGAAAGGGGCCATCTTAGCGGCTGATGCCACAGTACCCCAGCTCGTGAGAACGGCCTGGGCTTCAGCCTCCAGCTATCGTGATAGTGATATGCGCGGGGGTGCAAACGGTGCGCGTATTCGATTGGCACCCATGAAAGATTGGCCAATCAACAACCCAAAGGAACTGAGCACTGTTTTGGCTGAGCTTTCAGAAGTCCGTGAGGCATTTAACAGCCGCCAAACCGACGGAAAGCAGGTATCGATGGCCGATATGATCGTGCTTGGTGGATATGCCGCTATTGAAAAAGCGGCTGCAGACGCTGGACACGCTGTGACAGTGCCATTCAAACCCGGCCGTATGGATGCGAGTCAAGAATTCACCGATGTCGCCTCCTTCTCTCACTTGGAATCGACTGCTGACGGCTTCCGAAATTACTACGATCAAGGCTCGAACTATCTATCGCCTATTAGTGCCATGATCGACAAGTCAAACCAGCTAGATTTAACCCCAGCACAAATGACAGTACTTGTTGGGGGTCTGCGCGTGCTCAGTGGCAGCAGTAGTAACAGCGACAGCGGCGTGTTTACCGATCGTGAAGGTCTGTTGACGCCAGACTTTTTCGTCAACCTTTTGGATATGGGCACCGTCTGGCAACCCTCGGCTGATTTTGAAGGGCAGTATGTCGGCACTGATAGAAACACCAAGGCACGCAAATGGACGGCAACGCCAGTTGATCTGATGTTTGGATCGAGTGCGGAGCTTCGGGCAATCGCCGAGGTTTATGCGGCTAACGATGGCAGCGAAAAATTTGTCGATGACTTCGTAGCTGCCTGGGTTGAAGTTATGAATAACGATCGCTTTGATCTTGGGGGCATCACCGCTAGTGCCGGTCAATCTGTGGTGGCACGATAAGCGCTCAACCTCCCTCCAAGGAAACCGGCAGTAACACTGCCGGTTTTTTTTGCGCCACGTTTCGTTCAAACATGAATTTATTTCTGCACCACCAGAGCGGGCCCTGCGCTCTTGTACGCCCTAATAATACCGCTAGACTCACACAGCTAACGCCCGACCAATGAACGGCCTGCGGTGGATAAACGCCACGTACGTGGTATCGCAAGAGCCGACCAGAAGTTGGGTTATTTGGCCATTGGTCGCTTAGTTATCGACTGATCTCGCACGCTCATAAGGCTTTTGGGTCGGCGAACCTGTCATCGGCTTGAACTTCAATCCACCTGTCTCTTCACCTTCTGGCTCGCCCTGACTATCTTCTGCCTTGCCACTGGAGGTTGCGGTTCGCTGGCTTTCAGATGACACGCCAACAGATTCCAGCGTAAGGTCATCACCGTAGCGTCCCGACGCGGCTTTCAAGCATGCCGATCCCGCCGCAGACCTCGCCAAGTCAGCACCGGACTGTGTCCACTCAGCGGTAGCGCCCAGAGCGAGCTCATCCAGGGTTGCTGCCACAACGGCTTGGCAATCTATCTCTGCGGTCGCCGCATTAGCTGAACAAATAAACGTTAAACCCAAAACAACGCGTTTCAATTGACTTCTCCCTAATGAGAACGATGTATATTTTTGGCTGTTACGCACAGACTCGCAGTTTAGTCTTCTCTTTTGTCGCAATTGCCACCCGCTTATCCCTTACCTCTACAACAGCTACGAGCCCACTCCTCAAAACGACAGAGCGAGACCTACCCTCGGGGTGGTATTGATGCTCAATTTTGGTGCAGCCCCGCCCTAAAAGGGAGCTAGAAGGCACCATTTGCTCTGGGGAAAATAGCGTAAAAAATCTATATTTATTTATATTTATCAATGATTTGAAAAAGTTGGCAAGGTCCATGCTAAACCCTAAGCGTGCCGCAACGGGAGGTAGGTAGCCTTCCACGAACACAGAGTTTCACTCTTTCATGCTGTTTACGAGGACCCACTATGAAATTCAAGTTTTCCCCAAGCTCATCCCTAAAAACCCTGACCGCGATTTCCGCTCTGTCACTAGGTGCACTCGCGCTACCCACCCAGGCTGGTGAGTGGAGTGCAAACGCTGCCGTGACCAACAACTACATTTGGCGAGGCCTGACTCAAACAGAAAACAATTCGGCGGTACAAGGCGGCATCGACTACGCGTCCGACGGTGGGTTCTACGCCGGAACCTGGGTTTCCAACGTCAATTATGGCCCGTCAGATGTTTACTCCTACGAACACGACCTCTATGCAGGTTTCGCGTTTGAGACAGGGGGGGTCAGCTGGGATGTCGGTTACCTGTACTACAACTACGACAAAGAAGCAGAATTTGACTTCGGCGAGGTCTACGCCAAAGTTGGATTCGGTGGGTTTAGTGGGGGCGTCTGGGTGCTCACCAACACAGAGGCTGATGAAGGCCCAGGGCAGGACTTTGACGCGGGGAGCACTTACTACGTCTCTGCAGATTACGGCTTTGAAATCAGCAATGGCGTAGGCATTGGCCTTCACGTGGGATATCACGATGGTGACTTTGCGGAAGCTTTCAATGGCACCACAGGAGGCTACTATGACTACAATATCAGCGTGGCTAAGGATGGTTTCGCCTTTATGATGAGCTCGACCGATGTTGAGGGGCCGGCAGCTGACGGGGGCTACGACAACGATCAGATTAAGTTTGTCATTAGCTACGCCGTCGACATTTCTATGTAACACTCGCAGCAACAGTGCCCGCTTTTGAGCGGGCTTTTTTTTGCCCTAAATTTGGCCTTGCACTTTTTCAGCCTTATCTAGCGGGAGCTTTGGCCTGAATTTTCTGGGTAGTTTGAGTTTTTCCATAACCCCATAACGCTTATTCCCCGGCGACTTCGTCGTCTCGCTATCCCAACGTTAATCCGTTTGCAGTTGTTAACGCGACACTCTCGTTTATACCCTTGCAAAATCCTACGGTAAGGGCGACCCTCGACCCCACAGATTAGGGGGATTTCAATGGCTGATGTAGGAATTGACGCAACGGTAGAAGCACTTCTTGCTCCCATTGCTTCAGCAGTATCAGGCTTTGTTTTTTATGCCGTCCCACTGGGCGACGGCGAATTGCCTCTCATTGTCTTATGGCTTGCAGCCGCCGCCTTGTATTTCACCGTGTACTTGCGCTTTATCAACTTTAGAGCACTTTGGCTCGCACTCCGTCACGTGCGCGGCGACTTCAGTGACCCAAAAGCAAAGGGAGAGATCAGCCACTTCAAAGCTGTTGCCA
>UPTG01003289.1_pt1 | contig 10373 bp, 7 predicted proteins | sample 2160121 | NCBI WGS metagenome assembly UPTG01 (sample SAMN06266255, study PRJEB28933) | marine metagenome | isolation source: Columbia River Estuary | place: USA:Columbia River Estuary, USA | collected 2014-07-27 | reverse complement strand
ATGTGACTTGACCTGATACCGCATCACCCGAACCATTTATTGATTCAAGAGGAGCATCCATTTGAAAAATAATATTATTAATCCCTTTGGGATCTTTAAAATTAAAATCAATTGGTTTTGCCGAAATTAAAGTAGTGCAGGCAACTAGACTTAGTAGATAAATCTTATTCATATAATCTATAGGTTTTATTTTAATTGATATCTTTTTAGAGATTTACATGGGAACCGTCACAAAAAACTCCATTGTTGGACTGTTTACAATTACAGAGGGCAACAGTTGATTCTTCTTTGATTTCTACTTTCTTGGGCTGGAAGGATGTGCCTTGGTGCGAGCCATCACAAAATGGTTGCTTGGAAGATTTCCCACATGAGCACCACCAATATTCTCCTGGAGATAATTTCATTACTGCGGGTGCTTTATCCGCTATATTTGGTTGTTCGAAGGATTCATTATTTTCAGTCATGATAATTTTTTAGGGTTAGACAGGTAGTCGAGATTACTTATCTCACGACTTTATCATTATTTTATAAAATAAGCTAATATCTTGCCCTTATGGGAGCTATGCTTTTTGGTTATGCCAGATGGAGCTTCGTCATTTACTTTATTTTGTTACTTGTGCAAAAGAAAAAAGCATTAGCCGTGCGGCTACAAAGTTAAGAATTTCTCAACCTGGCATTTCCCGACAATTAAAAAATTTAGAAAACGAATTAGGAGTCGAATTATTTATCAGAGGCCCTCGTGGTTTATCTTTAACCTGTAAGGGCCAGTTAGCTCTGGAATTTGCTGAGGAGATATTATCCCGAGCTGAACAAATGAAAGAGACCTTACAACCCAGCAGAATTGAAATGGGCGATGTTTTAAGGGTTGGCTATATATCACCAGTTTTGAGCGGTTTTCTAGCTGAAGGGATGCGGGCATTTAAGGAAATTCATCAAGATATCACTATTCAAATTGAGGAGATGACACCTGCAAAACAGGAAGTGGCTTTGAAGGAGAGAAGAATCGACCTTGCATTGCTTGGGGATCCCCGAGATAAGCTAAGTAAGGCATTTGTTATCGAGAAAATCCTGCGGGTCCCTATGGCAGTCGTTGTGCCTGACAATCACCTATTGGCATTAAGGAAATCGGTTGATTTAAATGAGCTTATTGGAGAACCATTTGTAAGTCTTGATGAAGAGGGGTTTCCGGGGCGTCCGAAATTACTGGCTGAGATATCTAAACTCGCGGGCCTTAAAATTAAAGTGAATATCAAAGCAAACGGTTTGTCCGAGGTAATGGGTTTGGTCGCGGGGGGTGCAGGTGTTGCCATTCTTCCCGAAGATATGAAGAAAATATCTCAACCTGGCGTGACTTTTATAAAAATGTCCAAGCCTAGGCATTACCTTGATTCAACGGCCGTATGGAATGCCGATCAACCCAAAAGAGGATTATTAGATTTAGTGAAAATGCTAAAGAAGGCGTCGAAGAAACCGATTTAATCATGCTTTGCCCATGCTACAACATAACGCAATGATGGTTTAACACACCCATACCCACACCCATACCGCGAAGATGTTGCATTGGGGATTTATTATTCTTTATGCCTATGGGATGATTAAGCAGTTGGATGATTTATCTCAATTAAAAGATACGGGATTGCTGTATTTTGAGGTGGTTTTCTCAATCATATTTCTCCTCATTGTGGTCTTTCGTTATCTTTACATGAGGAAATACAAAACATTCCTCGGGGCTAGTAAAGCTGTACCGATGGCACATCAGTATCTGGCGAAGGCAATTCACATAAGTATGTACCTGTGCCTAGTCCTTTTGCCTTTGTCGGGCTTATTAATTGCAGGTTTATATACATTAGGATTTACGCGCGGGCTAATGCAGGACCTTGCGGTTGGTTTGCACGAATTCTCTGCATCCCTAAGTTATCTTTTAATCGTAATTCATGTGGGTTGAGCAGTTTATTCCCGCATGAAGGGTGAAGGCATTTGGACATCGATGGTCCCAATTTGGAAGGAAGGTAAACCCACATCCCATCCGAAAGTTAAAAAATTTATTACTTGGGAAAATGAATTATTCAAGAAGCTGGAAAATTACATTTCCTCGAAGAAAAATTAAAAGATCGAATATGTTTTAAATAAAGTTTGTAAGGGTAAACATTTGCGGACCACAATTGATTCTTGAAGTGCTTATTTAATAAGTAACGCCTTAAATTCTTCCACCTGATCATTCCAAATTGTTTCAAGCTGCCCCTTCAATTCGGGCTTTTGTTGGACGAGGTTTTTGGATTCAGCCCGATCTTTTTTCAGGTCGTATAATTCCCATGATTGATTTTTGGCGGAGACCAATTTGAAATCTCCCTGCCTAACGGCTCGGTGTCCATCATGGAACCACCAGAGGTGATCCCGTTCAATGGTTATTTCGGATGCAAATGTTGGCAGTAAGCTTTTGCCGGGAGCGGTTGGAACTTTTTGATTTTTCCAACTGTGTGGTTTTTGAATGCCTGCCATTTCCATGATGGTGGGGACGATATCGATGACATGGGAAGGGGAATGACGGAGTGCTCCTTTTGCTTTTATGCCTTTGGGCCAATGCGCGATCAGGGGAGTGCTGATTCCACCTTCATGTACCCAGGTTTTATGCCGCCGGAACGGGGTGTTGCCGGCACTGGAAAAGCCGGGTCCCAGGCAGAGGTATGATTTTGCACTTCCCAAGGGTGCCTGTGGGTCATGCCCACCGCTACGAACCATGATCTCTGCACTGGCGCCATTGTCGGATGCGAAAAGAATGAGGGTATTTTTAAACGCCTCCATCTTTTTTAACTGCACGAGAACGCGGCCGATTTCCTGATCCACAATTTCAATCATCGCGGCATGAATGGCCATCTTAGTGGCCTGAAATATCTTTTGTTCTTTGGATAATTGATTCCAAGCGACTGGCCTGTTAATCTCACCGGGGCCGAGCTTTTGGATCGCATCAGGGAATGAGTAGGGTGGGCCGACCTCCGGTTCGAGCTTGGAAAGAGTTGTATTGATTAGCCCTATCTTTTTCTGCTTTGCAAATCTTTGCTCTCTCATTTTATCCCAACCGGCAAGGTAGCGGTTCTTATATTTTTGAATAACCTTTTGCGGAGCATGGAGGGGGAAGTGAGGAGCAATAAATGCCAGGTAATGAAAGAACGGTTTGTCTGTATGATCCTGAGAATGTTCAGTAAGGCATTTGATCGCATGATTAGCGGTGGCGGTGGTGGAGTAATAATTTTTAGGCTCCTGCTCGGGCTGAAAGGGGATGTCATTTAATAAATTTCCTTTGGAAGAAAAGAAATTTCCCTGGTTGTTGACCCGCCACGATTCATTAAAATCATTTTCCAGAACTTTTCCGTCAATATGCCACTTGCCACTGTGATAGTTTCGATAACCGTCTTTTTTGAGAAATTCAGTTACCAAAGGTGCCCATTTCGGACGGACACCTCGCCCGCCGCCCCCTTTAATTCCAGGCAAGGCATCCCGCCGGACTTGTTGAGCGTAGTAGCCAGTAAGAATGGAAGCCCGGCTAGGCCAGCACCGACCGGTGTTATAAAATTGGGAGAAGCGTAAGCCGTTGGCAGCCAGTCCGTCCAGATTGGGTGTGTCAATTTCTCCCCCATAGCAACCCAGGTCGGAATATCCCATATCATCGACTAAGATAACTAAAAAATTTGGTTTGTCTTTTGCTTGGGTCACAAGATGAAAAAGGAGAAGGGAGAGGATTAGAATGGTAACCTTTTTCATATATTTAGAGTTGTTGATAGGGTAACGGTGTTCCGAATGGCTTGATTTAAACGATAAATTATTGAGGAAGGCAGTCAAAGGTTACCCCTCCTTGATGCCTCTTTCCCGTCATGACCTTGTGGGCCAGGTTAACTACTTCGTCTTGGTGATGAATGACAAGAATGTTCTCGATTTCAATATCTTGGACAGAGCTTATTGATAGTTTCACCTCATCCATATGGATAGGGATTTTATAAACCAATCTCACTTTTTGACCTGTCTTCAGATCGTAAAGTTTGATTGCTTTATCTTCGAGCTTTATACCTTTATGCATGAAATTCACTGAGATGGCGTCGCTTTTTTCAGTTACCTCGAAATTTACTTCCACGACTGTGCCTGGACGGGTATTGGGGATTTTGGCAAGTTCTTTTGCACTGGAGGAAATGGACAGAGACTCCTTCTCGGCTAAAACTTGAACGGAGACATGGGCATGGAATGGAACGGTGTAGACAGTCCCTTCAAAGGAACCATCTTTTTTAATACTTTTAAGCAGGCCTGTATGGCTGGGGCCTGTTCCCAGGCTTGCAATATCAAAGGATTGAGCTTTTCCACGCCAGGGTCTGATTTCACTGATTCCACCAGCCAGTCCCTTTCGGGGTTTATCATGCTCGGATATCATCTCTCGAAGAGCTGACTCCTGAGCTTTATTGTAACCCTTGTCGAGATGGGATGGCCACCACATCACATGAAGAGCGGATACCCCATGATTACGAAGGTAGAGTAGTTGCCCCAGCGACTTTTCATGACTGGCGTTCAGGGAGGCGTATTCACCGATAAGCATATTATCAAAGCCAGAACTGTATGCACCCTGACCAATATTGTACTCGCGATCGTAATAGGTGCCATACCTTGAAAATCCAAAACCTGCCCCGGTGGTCAGAAGCCAGTCTATGGGAGATAATCGTTTCTTTCCTTCTGAAATTCCCACAATCGAATCGAACACATAGCTGTCAGGGATCTGATGACATTTGATCATTTCAGGAGGAAAGCCGGCAAGTAAACATTCCCGATAACTGGTTCCCACTCTTCTGGAGACAATGATCCGGTTGTATTCGACCCACTCTTGAAAGAAGAGGTTTTCGAAAACATATTGATCCCACTCTCCCCGTAGTAGGTCACGGGGTGCATCAAAAAAGTCGGCGGTAAAGTTTGTGCCCATGATCTGATTGATCGATTCAATGTTTCCATAAAGAGAGGAAAGATAATGATAGAACCCTTCGAGACTGCCCGTATTATAATCGCCAATTGAATCGCTTCCCGACACGATTTCGTTTTCATGGTTGGGTTCGACCGCGATAGTCATTTCCGGATTGTTACGATAGGCGGGAGCTAATTTTCGGTAGAAGGCTCGCTGGGCGTAGGTGTATAGATTATTAAGAGCTTCATTTTCAAAATGCTGGCTCCCGTAATCAAACAAAGTCTTACCAAAATAGCCTCCCCCCGTCGGGTCATTTTTTCGGTCTAAGAGCAAATAGGTGGGGAGACCGGTTTTGGTATCGATCTTAGAAGATATTGATTTCATCTTACCTACACTCCACCTATGAGTAAATACAGCTGTCCAGACGGTGGGAATTCCTTGGTTATAATTCTCTACTGATTTTCTCCATGCAGGAGCTCGGGTAACTTTTGGCCAATCGATTTTTGAGGTCCATTCTTCATAGGATTTGGATTCAATTTCACCTGACTTGATGAGAGGGGACCAATATTGAGCACTCCCAAGATAATTATAGAGGCCATTTCTCACATAGGTGCCGTCGGGAAACTCTCCCCAGGTAGATGGGTCCCCATTATGTTCTTCCTGCGGATCGAACCAAAATTTGTTCTCCATCCCTCCTGCATCCAAAGAAACAGGTTCCTGTCCCTTAGTAAATCGCATCAGAGTGGAGATGTTTTTCTCTGGTTTGCCCCCGTTAAATTCCCGATCCGTATAAACCGAATCAAAAAGAGACCAAGATTCAATTTTAGTATTCAGCTTGGACACTTCCTGACTTGGCAACATTGTGTGGATTTTATTTCCTTCAAATTCCTGAGCAATCAGTCGGTCTTTCCCCTTTGTAATAATGGAATACTTTCCCGCACCACCATTTATGGTTTTTCGCCCGAGCAGTTTCCCCGAAGGTGAGTAAATAAGAAGATTTGGCTGTGCTGTCTTAGCATTATGCGAAAGTACAGCGATTTCATCACCTGATGATTCTTTGACAAAATTTCCAACTGTCAGGTCAAAGGGTGGGGTGATCTCCTTTGCGATACCGATTTTACCAATAGTACCCCCTGCTTCGTTAAAAAGATGAATCTTATCGGCTTTATTGGAAAGAAGAGGCCAAGTGGCAATGAAGGATTGATTGTTTTCATTTTTACCAATCTCTACACCAACTCCACCACGGATTTTTGGTCGATAAGCGAGAAATTGGGTTTCACATACTTGATATTCTGAAAGGATACGGACAACTGTATGGTTTTGGGGGTGCGGACCTTCTCCTGCCACGATTCGAGGTCCCATCGGGACGGGAGGTCGGGTGATTGGTTCCTGAGCAAGTCGCTTGGTTTCGGCATCCAGATCAAGGTGCCGGTAAACTGAGAGGGTGACACTCGCTGATTTATCATCAATATGTCTTACTGTTTCCGTAGATGAAATCTTTGGGTTTAGCTTCTTCAGTTCTATTCCGAAATTTTTGACCTGATTTATTTTATCACCAACAGCAGAATATAATCTTAATTCAGGCGTAGTTTCAATCAGCCTCAGATTCCTGACTTTGAAAGTTTTATTTGTCTGTTCTCCAAAGTCCACGCGGAGAGCATCTATTTCCTGCCCGTTGAGCTTTCCTTTTTCGCTCAATTCAAAAATATGCCATTTCCACTTCTTTGATGGTTTTAGATCCGTTCTGATGGGTTTCGTTTTATTTCCGGTTTGGCAGTAAAAAACAAATTCACCAAAGTCATCGGGAGCCTGATATTCGAATGCGATGATGTAAGATAAATTGGGTTGGTAGGCATCCTTAAAGGACTGAAGCCAAACATAGGGATCGGTTCCCGTGGTTTCTACCTCATAAATTCCATTATCCGTTTCAGAAAGTTTGAGTTCATGAATCCTACTGGAGAACGAAAGGGGAGCGTACGGATAATTTTCAATCTTAATCCCAATGGTTTGATTCTCATCTGAGAATACTTGGAGTGTGGTTGCTGTTTGAAAGCAAATCCACGCTAATGCAATAGCGAAAACTTTCATAAATTAACAAATGTCTTTTGAGTCCGTTATCTTACTTAATTGTGAGATAAGGTTTCTTGAATTGGACTTTTTAATTTTTGCTCGCCCCTTGAGAATTTAATCTTGGTAAGACTTCGGCGTTGATTCTTTTGGTTACATTTTTGGTGACTACTTTACGAAATCCTTCGTTGCTGATTGAGTTAGCCCATTGAATGGCAGCCTCGGGGTCTCGATGAACGAGACCATGAGCAAAACCATTGAGAGCAAAATCTCTCTGCCATCCGTTCTCCATCTTATTTAACTCTGCGGCCGTAATGTTGGGGTCATGTCCATTTACGCCTCCAGCAAGCCTCGCGTAGGCCGAAGAGAGTGCAGACCGTTTGGCCTTGGTGGATTCTAAAGAATTAGCAAATTCGACAGCTTCCAGAAGATTCTTATCAAATACACCGCTTTCAATCACCCGTTGGGCAGTACCGGCTTGTAATTCCGGTTCCTTATATCCGGAAACCCACTGCTTGAGTGTATCTTTATCCCTTCCCTTGGTCACCCGTTCGGTGAATTCACGCATTAAAGACTCCGCTTTCTTTTTATCTTTCTCAAGAAAGTGATCGATCAAATCGTTGGCAGTCTCAACTTGAGTATTCCCAATCTTACCATTGGAATTCCTTAGGATCTCGTCGATCATGCCACTTGAGAATTGATCCATCAGTGGAATTTCCCGAGAGTTTGTTTTATCCAAATAATTTTGGACTTCAGGTGATGTTAGATCCAGGCCTGTATAATAATCAAACATTTCCTGAGGATCTCCTTTGGCCCACCCTTTGAGGATTTTACTAAAGGCGGGGTCGCTTTCCATGAGGAGTTCCTTCGCGACTGCTTCGCCGCCGATTTCTCCGACTTTCATCCAAAATCTCTCCTGGAAATTCTTACTTGGCGTCAACTTTTCTTCTTCATAGGCAAGGGCGAGGGCATCCCTGGCATCTTTCCAATTTTCTAAACTAAGGGAATTGATAAATTCCTTGGGGGAGGCGTTTCCTTGCAAAAAGACATCGAGTATGTTTTTCCAATCTGGAGCAATGGGTTGCTTTACCTGCGGTGTGGACTCGAAGGATGTAGAGATGTTGTCCTCGGATGCTTGCGCAGAGATATTCTCAGTAGGATAAAGCGATGGTTGAGGTGCCGTTTGATTATAATCCGTTCTTTTGGGGGTGAGTTTAGTTACCTCTGTGTTGCCTGCTGATAATGCGGAGATTAGTTCCTCGGTTTCCTTAATAAATTTACTTTCCTGATGGTTAATGACCGTTTCTTCATCTGTGCCGGTAAAAATAAACAGCAGTCCAACCGCAGCCAGCACTGATGCAATCCACGATTTATTTTTCCAGCTCATCTTCACAAATTAAAAATTATGAACTTAAATTCAGTAGGTCAAACCTGAGATAAGGGAATGAGGGTATTTATTTTTGGATAGAACAGAAGAGGGTAGCTTGATCAATTGTCATTGAATCCATTGATGATTATTAAACCAAAAACTGAATATAGTGAGGTCCAACTCATTTAGGTATTTGGGATCTCAGATTTCTTTAAGGTGTAAATCAGCAAATCAATGGGTTAATAAGAATCACAATGAAACCCTTTTTTATTTTGTTAATCACTTTGGTCGGCCAATTTAAATTATATGCTGAGCAATCTATCGGTTTTCGGCTTATGACTTTTAATATTCTTCAGGGCGGTGGGAATGCCAAGAATGTTGGCTTTGGAAATGAATTATTTGGCGGTTCAAGAATTGATGAAATCGCATCTGCAATCAAATTAGTCAAAGCTGATATAGTCGGGATACAGGAAGATTGTTCGATTAAATCCAATGTAATTCTTAATGGACTCGGGGAGGGTTGGTTTCGAGCAGGTAAGCTTTACTCCAAGTTTCCGGCAAAGCTAATACATTCAAATAAAGATCGTTCTTTGGAGGTCGTTGATGTGAAACTGGCAGGTTCACGAGTCGTTCGAATAGTAAACTGTCACTGGTGGCCCAATAATTACGGGCCCTTTCTTGCGCAGGAAAAACTAAAAGTAGGTCCGCGGGTGGATCTGAATAGTTTGGCCAAGATTGTTGAGGAAAAAGGAGCACGACGCGGCGGAACCCGCGGATACAGCGCAACCATTGAACCGTTGGAGGAAGCAATAGAGGAAAAAAGAACAATCTTTCTGCTCGGTGATTTTAATGAACCATCCCATCTCGACTGGACCGAGCATTATGCGAAGAATGGATCTGATCGCTGGGTTGATAATCCAACGGGTACGCCCTTGCGATTGCCAGTGCAATGGCCCGGTTCTGTTTTACTGGGAAAAATCGGAATGATTGATTCCTTCCGCGAGTTACACACCGATGAAGTCAAAAAGCTGGGCAATACATGGACCCCGCCCTATCCGGAAAGAACGCCGGGCAGGAGACCCTACGGCGAACAGGTATTGGATCGAATTGACCGGATTTACCACCACGGGAATAATGTGAAGGTTGTGTCCGCTCATGTGGTCGGGGAGAAGGGAGATACATCAGATATCGTAATTAAAGGAAGGTGGCCGTCTGACCACCGTGCCGTGGTCATCGAATATAAGTGGAAAAATTAGAATCTAATTCTAAACTGTTTTCCTATGAAAATCTGTCCTACAGATCCTTTTCCGTGGTAGGAAATCTTTTGCGAGCAGAACTATCAATCAGTTTGCCTGTACGACGACTCCACCATTCAGGGGCACGCTCAGGGTCGTAGGAGGGATTGGGGACCGGGATACGGGCGAGTACATCATTTCGCCAAGCAATGAGTTTTTGTTTCAGGTCTCCGACTTTACCTTTTTTCTCATTTGCTAAGTTCTTGGATTCACTTAAATCCTGAGCGATATGATAGAGCTCGATGTCTCCACTCCCATCAAGGTATTCGATTAGTTTCCAATCGCGTTCACGGATCGCACTGGCGGGTCGATCGTGGTGATAGTGTGGATAGTGCCAATGGATGGCCTTACGGTTTAATTTTACTTTTGGATTTTGGAACAGAGGAAGAATATTGAGACCATCAATGGTCTGGTTTGTTGGGAGTTTTCCTTTGCCCGCTTCCACGAAGGTCGGATAGAAATCGTAGGAGATCGCAGGTTCGGAACAGGTGGTGCCTGCATTTACTACTCCGGGATACTTAACAATTAGGGGAACCCGTATTCCTCCTTCGTGAAGAGAACCTTTCTCGCCCTTAAGCGGAGCCAGATCGCTCACGATGTCGTCCGTTTCCTCCTGGTAGTCATAGCGTTTAATGAGTCCCCCATTGTCTGAGGTGAAAACGACCATGGTATTTTTAGTCAGGTTTTGCTTTTCTAATTCAGCGAT
>UPTG01003288.1_pt1 | contig 10380 bp, 12 predicted proteins | sample 2160121 | NCBI WGS metagenome assembly UPTG01 (sample SAMN06266255, study PRJEB28933) | marine metagenome | isolation source: Columbia River Estuary | place: USA:Columbia River Estuary, USA | collected 2014-07-27 | reverse complement strand
AAAGTGCAGCCAACATAGCGAGCGGGGCAAGCCAATTAAGACCATCCACCGCAGCTTGAATGGTTGCACTACCAAATATCAATACTGGCATATACAGAGGCATTACCAGCAATGCCAATAGAACCCCACCCTGCCTTGGCAGAGTCAGAGCAGCACCCACTGCACCAATTAAACTTAGCACTGCGGTTCCCAGTGCAAGGCTGAGCATCATTGGTACCATCGCTGAAATAGGCAAGGAAAACCAAATAGCTATCACCGGTGAAAGCAGGGTTAGTGGCAAGCCAATAACCAGCCAATGGGCGGTAATTTTCCCCAAAATTGGCATCATTAACATATTGGGACTTATTAATAGTTGCTCAAGAGAACCATCTGCATAGTCTTCACTAAATAGACGCTCTACAGAAAGCAATGTAGCCAGCAATGCCAGAATCCATATTAGCCCCGGTGCTATAGCCGACAATTTACTTGCCTCTGGTGCTATGGCAAGCGGCACCATAACAGCCACTAGCAGGAAAAACATCAGTGGCTTACTTAAGTCACCTCTATCTCTCAGTGCAATAAGTAAATCTCTGTAAAGATAGGCTTTAAATCCACCCGAGAGGTTATTCGCCATCAAGCCACCTCCACGAGAGGTTCTAGCTTGTAATTACGGGTTGTCACCTGGGCTAGATCTTGATGCGATGAGAACAGAATTGCACCACCCTGAGCTAGATGCTGGTTCATGCAACGCTCAATTAATTCAACACCCTGCTTATCCAGTGAGGTTAAGGGCTCATCTAATAACCAAAGTTTTGCCTGTGACGTTATCAGGCGCGCCAAGGCAACTCGACGCTTTTGTCCGGCAGAAAGATTAGCACAGTGTATTTGCGCATATTCGCTGAGACCTACCGCTTCAAGAGCAGCAGAAATTTTTGCAGAGGATGTATTATTTGGACTCATCCAGCGAAGATTTTCTTCGACCGTCAGAGCTGCTTTGACCCCTGACTGGTGGCCTATAAAGAGAACATCAGAAAGATACTCATACCGACAGTCGCTCAATGGCTGCTCGCGATAACTTATTTGCCCTGAACTTGAAGGCAAAATAGCCGTCAATAACTGGAATAAGGTGGTTTTACCAGAGCCATTGACACCCAGTATTTGCATGGCTTCGCCAGCTTTTAGCTCAAAGTCTACCGGCTGAAAAAGAACGGCATCATTGCGCTCAAAAGCCAAGCTTTCCACTTTAAGAACAGTATGAGTTGTCAATGGACTGTTTTATCCTAAAAAAATTAGAACAGTATTATGCCAAAAAACAGCAGGAAATGCTGTGGGCATTAGAAATGTTTATGAAACCGTTAGCTAATCTTAAAAATCCTCATAATCAAAATCTTTAACCTCACGATCAATTTTCGATTGTTCAAGCTTTTGCTCAAGACGCTTTCTAGAATGACTGCTCTGCTTAAACTTTTCTTTTAGCAAAGAACCATCTTCGGAACTAGCATTTGAGGCCATGTTTGACGGCTGATGATCTGAAAAATCATAACCCGAAGCAAATTCTACAACTTCTTCTATATCACTAGACATAGAAACTCCTATTATCCACGTAAATAAACAGTCTGTCCTTTGACCCAATGAAAAGGTCGTCAAGCCATTCAATAAGTAATATTTTTCGTACGAACATTAACCAACAGAGGATCATCAGGATTATTTATTTATTCTTATACTAATAGCTGAATAGATAAATAACGTAGAACTACCCACTAGTCAGAAAATATTGACTAGATGGAGGCAATGGTTTGAGATGAAACAGTATGCGATCTACAATGCATAAAAATTGAGAGACCCTGATGCAAATATATTTAGTCGGCGGCGCAGTCCGCGACAGCTTAATCAACTATCCTAGTAGCGAAAATGACTGGGTAGTGGTGGGTGCCACCCCAGAACAGATGACAGCTCTGGGGTATAAGCCTGTAGGTCAGGATTTTCCGGTCTTTCTTCACCCTAAAACCGGTGAAGAATATGCACTGGCTAGAACCGAAAGAAAATCCGGACATGGGTACAAAGGTTTTGAATTTTATACCTCAACCGAAGTCAGTCTCGAAGAGGATTTAATTCGGCGGGATTTAACTATCAATGCCATGGCACAGGACGATGAAGGCCGTATTATTGATCCCTTTGACGGACAAAAAGATCTAGCACATAAGCTGTTACGCCATGTCTCAGAAGCTTTCACCGAAGACCCATTAAGAGTATTGAGAGTCGCACGATTTGCAGCCCGCTATGCGCATTTAGGATTCACTGTAGCCCCAGAAACCATGGAGTTAATGAAATCCATAGTGGCTAAGGGTGAGATGGAATTTCTGGTGGCCGAAAGAGTATGGAAAGAAACCAGTCGCGCTCTCACAGAGCAGTCGCCTCAGGTGTTTTTTGAAGTACTCAAAGCCTGCAATGCTCTCGAGGTGCTATTACCTGAAGTGGATGCACTGTTTGGTGTTCCTCAGCGCGCTGACTACCATCCTGAGATTGATACCGGCATCCATACCCTTATGGCACTGAAAGCCGCCACCAAGCTCACCGACTGCGAAGCGATTCGGTTTGCGGTATTGGTGCACGATGTGGGTAAAGCCATAACTCCTGAAGATGTTCTTCCAAGTCATTCGGGTCATGAAAAACGCGGATTACCTCTAGTTAAAGCGATTTGTGATCGTTTAACTGTGCCCAACAAACATCGCCAGTTGGCAATGTCAGTAACTGAGTTTCATCTTCACTGTCACCGAGCATTAGAACTTAAACCTGCAACATTACTTAAGCTATTTCAAAGTATTGGCGCCATTCGATCGCCCGATAAATTAATAGATTTCTTAACCTGCTGTGAAGCAGATATCAAAGGAAGAGCTGGATTTGAAGATGCTGCGTACCCTTCTAAAGATTATCTGCTGGCCGCCCTTGAGGCAGTGAGTCAGGCTGACATCTCAGATCTTGTTGCTCAGGGCATAAGCGGCGCTGAAATTGGCAAGCAACTTAATCAGCGTCAAATACAAAACTTAACTGAATTTAAGACCAATAACGGAACATGATCCTATGGCTAAGCCGAATAAACGTGAAAAAATTGTTTTAATTACCGGTGCCGCCCGTCGTATTGGTGCCAATATTGCCCATCTGTTTCACCAGGCCAATTATAGGGTAGTGATTCATTACAACCAGTCTGCTGTTGATGCTGATAAGTTATGCGAATCACTCAATCAAAAAGACGCTGATAGCTGCCTGATGGTGCAAGCCAATTTAAGCAGCCCCTCTGGAATTGAAAAAATTGCTAAGCTAGTGGCCAGCCTAGGAAGACTAGATGTGTTGGTTAACAACGCCTCAAGTTTTTATCCAACGCCACTTGAGGACTGTGATCAAGCTCAGTGGGATGATTTAATCGGCAGTAATTTGCGTGGGCCCTTCTTCCTCACCCAAAAACTCAGTTCACTGCTAAAAAAATATTCCGGATCTGTGGTGAACATTTCAGACATGCATGCCCGTCAAGCACTGGCTAATCACCCTATATATACCATAGCCAAGGCAGGCAATATCGCAATGACAAAAACGCTTGCACTGGAGCTAGCCCCTGAGGTGAGAGTTAATTCAGTAGCCCCGGGTGCCATTTTGTGGCCCGAGCATGAAGAGGATGATATTGAAAAACAACAGGCTGTTCTGAGCAATGTCCCAATGGGACGCTTGGGTAGAGAATCGGATATCGCTGATGCGGTATTTTTTCTTGCGATAGATGCCAGCTATGTGACCGGGCAAACCATTGCCGTAGATGGCGGTAGCTCAACCAGCCTTTAGCTGCTAACTAGACGGCCAGTTAAAATCAACTGGCCATAGTTTCTGGCTTTGCTTATTAAATGCCTGCCAATGCTCAGTCATGGTTTGATGGGTTTCTGGATGTAACATCTGCGGCGCTAATTCTGCCAGCGGCTGAAGAACAAAAGCATTCTTTAATACTTCGTTTCTAGGCAATCGAATCCCATCAATTTCACCCACTAAATCATCAACTGTTAGGATATCTATGTCTAGGCTACGCGGGCCAAACTTGGGGGCACTGCGATCACGCCCATTACAGTCTTCGATATGCTTTAAAATTTTGGTAATTTCACCCACAGACTGATCAGCTTGAATACCCACAACCAAATTATAAAAACTATCACCCTCAAAACCTACAGCAATAGATTCAAAGACCGTGGAAATTTCTAATTCACCAAAGGAATCCGACAGCGCATCAAGAGCGGCACAAATATGCTGTTCTCGATCAATATTGCTACCTAAGCTTAGGTATATGCGCGCCATTAAATAGGAACTCCAGTTGGCTTTTCACCGCGCTCCAATAGAATGCCCACATCCTTTGAACCACGCAAGGCGCCAGGTTTACTCACCCGAAGTCGCAGCCATGGGACAGAAAATTCATTCATAACAATAGCCGCAACCTCTTCGGCCATTCGCTCAACCAGCAAAAACTCACTTTGCTCGATAAAAGCAATAAGACGTTTAGCAATCGACTTATAATTTAATGCATACTGAATATCGTCTGTTTCACCCGCTTTTCGAATATCATGGGCCATCTCAAGATCTAAACTGACTGTTTGCTTAACTTCGCGCTCCCAGTCATAGATGCCAATAATAGTCTCTATTCGCAAGTCTCTTATGTAAACAATATCCATTAATTGGTTCCTTAAATTGAAGATAGGCTTTGCAGAGGCCAGCGCGGTGTTACCGATAACGACAGTTCGCTACGCTCACCCGCCAGTAACCGCTGACAACCCGCATAGGCGATCATAGCACCATTATCAGTGCAAAACTCGTGACGAGCATAGAAAACCTGCGCATCAAATTGCGTTAACTCAGCCTCTAATTTATGGCGAAGACGCTTGTTAGCAGAAACACCACCGGCAATCACCAACCGTTTCATATTAGTTTGCTTTAAAGCGCGCTTACATTTGATGGATAGCGTATCCACCACGGCCTCTTGAAATCCCGCACAGATATCATAGGTAGTCTGCTGATCCGGAAGCACATCATCGCCACGATGCTTTTCGATCAAATTTCTAGTATGAGTTTTAAGCCCAGAAAAACTAAAATCTAAACCTGGTTTATCGGTCATCGGTCTTGGGAAATCAAAACGATTGATATGGCCATTTTCAGCCAATTTGGCTAATACTGGACCACCGGGATAATCTAGATCCAACATTTTAGCGGTTTTATCAAAGGCCTCACCAGCAGCATCGTCAAGAGACTCACCCAAAAGCTGATAGTCGCCAATACCCTTCACTGAAACTAGCTGGGTATGCCCCCCAGAAACTAACAGAGCTACAAAGGGAAACTCTGGAGGCTTATCTTCCAACATAGGCGCCAGTAAATGACCTTCCATGTGATGAACACCCACTACAGGGATATCCAGAGTAAAACCTAAGGCAGTGGCCATAGAACCACCTACCATTAATGCCCCCATCAATCCGGGGCCTGCGGTATAGGCAATGCCGTCCAGTGCCTGCTTGGTGATGCCGGCTTCGGCAAGCACCTGATTAAACATAGGCAAAATCTTTCGCACATGGTCGCGAGAGGCCAACTCAGGGACAACGCCACCATACTCAGCATGCAAAGCCACCTGGGAGTATAAACAATGGGCAAGAAGACCCCTTTCGCTATCATAAATAGCGAAACCGGTTTCATCGCAGGATGTTTCAATTCCTAATACAAGCATTGTGTTTTTTTAATCTATGGTTTTAGCCTGCAACTTTAACCTCAAAGCGAGTTTCTGTGAACCCAGTTGCCACTATTTTTTCATTAGAAAAACTGCACATGGAGAGTATAAATCGGGCTTTAATAGTGAATTTTGACTAAAAACCACTCAATAACCACCCAAAATTGCAGTTAAAGGTAAAAAGATTTTGCATCAATAAGGGGAAATGTATAGACTACGCGCCCTTAATACCAGTGAACAGAAAGTTCAGTGGATTTTAATTACTACAACAGGATTATGCATCAATGCCAAGTGTGCGTATTAAAGAAAATGAGCCGTTTGACGTCGCCCTAAGACGTTTCAAGCGTTCATGCGAAAAAGCAGGAATTTTAGCCAAGGTTCGCTCAAAAGAATTTTATGAGAAGCCAACCTGGGAACGTAAGCGCAAAGGCGCAGCAGCTGTTAAGCGTAACCTTAAAAAGGTTTCTCGCGAATCACGCAAGTTCCAACGGTTGTACTAAACCCTCGCTAACCGCAGAGTTTAGAGCAAAATATATAGCAAAGAGCGCCTTGAGGCGCTTTTTGTGTTTCTAGCTATCGACGCTGATAAAATAAATTTTTATTCGAAGGTGTAATCAATGAGTCTTAAACAACAGATCCATACTGCGATGAAAGAAGCTATGCGTGCCAAAGAAAAGGCTCGACTAGGCGCAATTCGACTGATTCAAGCGGAAGTTAAGCGCATTGAAGTTGATGAGCGAATCGAGATTGATGATCAAAGACTGATTGCCATCATGGATAAAATGATCAAACAGCGTCGAGACTCTATCGCTCAATATGAAGCTGCGGGTCGTCAAGAGCTTGCAGATATCGAAGTGGCGGAAATTGATGTTATTCAAGACTTCCTCCCTACCGCTCTCACCGAGCAAGAAATTAATGACCTAATTCAACAGGCTATAGCCTCTACAGGCGCGGAATCAATGCGTGATATGGGCAAGGTAATGGGTATTTTGAAACCGCAGATTCAGGGCCGAGCAGATGGCGGCGTTGTCAGTGGTGCAGTAAAAAAAGCCTTAGCCTAATAAACGCTATTTATTTACTTAAAGAACCCGTTACACTGTGTCTTTAACTAGCACATTAACATCACTGCTTCGATTGGGTATATGGCGGGTTTAATTCCACAAACATTTATAGATGATCTCTTAGATCGCGTCGATATTGTCGACGTGGTTAACAGCCGTGTTCCGCTCAAAAAAACCGGAAAAAGCCATAAAGCCTGTTGCCCTTTTCATGAAGAAAAAAGCCCCTCATTCACCGTTGCCCAAGACAAACAGTTTTATTACTGTTTTGGCTGTGGCGCAGGCGGCAATGCTCTGGGCTTTATTATGGAATTTGATCGTATCGATTTTTTGCCTGCGGTAGAGTTATTAGCAAAAAATGCGGGTATGGAAATTCCCAGAGAAGCGGTAGCCAATCCGAAGGCCAAACAGCATCGCGACGATCTTTACAGTGTAGTCACCGAGGCTGATAAATTTTATCGCCAAAAGCTGCGCACCGAAGAAGCTAAGCAGGCGGTAGCCTACTTAAAAGCGCGCGGCCTAACCGGAAAAATTGCAGCTCAGTTCGGTATCGGATTTGCACCACAGGGCTGGGATAATCTACTCAAAGCTGTGGGCACCAAAGAAGAAAAAATAAAACTTTTAGCTGACTCAGGCATGTTGGTGGTCAAACCCGAAGAAAAGAAGCAATACGACCGCTTTAGACATCGCATCATGTTCCCTATTCGCGATCAACGCGGGCGAACCCTAGGTTTTGGTGGTCGTGTTCTAGACGACAGTACGCCTAAGTACCTCAACTCACCGGAAACCCCTATCTTTCACAAGGGTAGAGAGCTGTATGGCTTATATGAAGCCCGCCAGGCACTCAAAGAAATACCCTATTTGTTGATGGTAGAGGGCTACATGGACGTGATCGCTCTTGCACAGTTTGGTATCCATAATGCAGTTGCCACTTTAGGAACCGCACTTACTGAAAATCATCTGCAAAAATTATTTCGATACACCAGTGAAATTGTATTCTGCTTTGATGGTGATAATGCGGGAAGACGAGCGGCATCGCGCTCTCTAGATATAGCATTGCCAGAAATGCGTGATGGAGTGACCGCAAAATTCTTGTTCCTTCCCGATGGTGAAGACCCCGATACCATGGTCAGAAATTTGGGTTCAGAGAAATTCCAAACGCAGATTCAAAATGCCACACCATTGTCCGAGTTTTTATTTGAAGAGCTGAGCGAAGGCATTAATATAGAAACCGGCGAAGGCAAAGCCAAACTCAGTAAATTAAGCGCACCTAAAATCAATAGAATACCCGCAGGTGTGTTTAAACAGCTTATGCTTGAAGAGCTTTCAAGAAAAACCAGTATTGCTGTAGATGACCTCAAGACCTATGTGGAAACCCATGGTGGCCCAACAAATCAGCCATCCCAGACCTCTCAGCCCAATCAGACTGCCCCATCCTACGAACAGGGCTCAGATGTTCAGACTTGGGAATCGGCACCTATTCCAGCAGAGGATGATTATGGTATTTCTGACATAGGCTATGATCAAAAAACTTCAAAAATTCGCCTTACACCCATAAAACATCTGACTGCCCTGCTAATTAATCATCCGCAATTAGCTGAACATATTGATAGCGCAGATTTACTTTTCAATTCATCAGATGTAGACACTCAGCTATTTTTAAAATTATTAAATGTGGTACAAAGTAATCCACAATACAAACCCTCCCATATATTTGCCTACTGGCATGGTACTTACAGTGACTCACAGGAAACCCAGATTTTACAAGATCTGGCTGCTAGTGAGCTCTATCACCCGCCCTCCGGCACTGGAAGGGATGATAATCAGGAATTCTGTGATGCATTGAATCATGTCTTGAAAGAGGCCTTTTACCAACTGCCTGCCAGTGAAAAAGCCGCCCATTTACTGGATCAAGAGAAACTTGATGAAAGCCAGATAAAACAACTTTATAGGCTCAGATTAGAACTGCCAGAAGATGAAAAATCAGCGGTATTAAAAGAACAAATTAAACAGCGATTACTAGCCCCGCAATAAAAAAAGGCAATATCTGCTGTATTTACTAAAATTACTGCGACATTAGAATAAATTTTCGATATAATTACGCGCCATTTCAAGCGCATAAAAGACAGTATAAAAACTATGAGCGAAAATCTAAAAAATCAGCAATCCGGAATTAAAGATCTTATTGCCAAAGGCCGTGAGCAGGGTTACCTGACCTACGCCGAAGTTAACGATCACTTGCCTGAAGGCATTGCAGATCCCGAGCAGGTAGAAGATATCATTCAAATGATTAATGATATGGGCATCACTGTTTTTGAAACTGCGCCTGATGCTGAATCTCTTTTGATGATTTCCGGGGTTAATACTCCCGATGAGGTTGCCGCCGCTGAAGCTGCAGCCGCACTTGCCTCTGTAGAATCTGAACAGCATAGAACAACCGACCCAGTGCGTATGTACATGCGTGAAATGGGCTCCGTTGAGCTACTTACCAGAGAAGGCGAAATTGAAATCGCCAAACGCATTGAAGAAGGCACGCGAGAGCTCATGTCAGCAGTGTCTGACTGGCCATCGACTGTCGCCGCCGTTATTGCAGAATGGGATCAGGTGTTAGCCGGCGAACGTAAGCTAACCGACCTAATTAGTGGTTACCTCAACCCAATGGAGCATGTGCCCTCAGCACTAGCCCAACAGCAAGCTGCTGAAGCCGCTGAAGCCGAAAGAATTGCCAACGGTGGAGCCGTCGTTGAAGACGAAGAGGAAGAAGAAGAAAATGAAGGCGGTCTAGATCCTGAAGAAGCTAACCGTCGCTTCGAAGAAATTAGAGCGCAGTTAAGCAAAACAGAAAAATATATTGCTCGTTACGGCCGCGATGGAAAATCTTCTAATGAAAACCTTGAGCAACTTTCTGACCTGTTTAAATATCTAAAGCTTACGCCCCGTCAATTCGATCCATTGATTGCCATGGTTAAGAATGCCGTTGACAAAATTCGCTTACAAGAACGCGCTATCATGCGCCTCTGCTTGCGCTATGCAAAAATGCCACGTAAAGACTTTATCAAAAGCTTCCCTAACAATGAAACCAATATGGAATGGGTTACTCAGCTGATTGAAAGCAATGCTGATTGGTCAAAAGGGCTAAAAAATCAAGAAATTGAAATCCTTCGCTGTCAACGAAAGTTAGCGCAGGTTGAAGCTAGCAGTCAGCTGAGTATTGCTCAAATTAAAGATATTAACCGCCGCGTGACTATGGGTGAAGCCATGGCTCGTCGTGCGAAAAAAGAGATGGTAGAAGCTAACTTGCGACTAGTAATCTCGATTGCCAAAAAATATACCAACCGCGGCCTACAGTTCCTCGATCTTATTCAAGAAGGTAATATCGGCCTAATGAAAGCGGTCGATAAGTTTGAATATCGTCGCGGTTATAAGTTCTCGACTTATGCTACCTGGTGGATTCGTCAGGCGATCACACGCTCCATTGCCGACCAAGCAAGAACTATTCGTATCCCTGTGCATATGATTGAGACCATTAACAAACTCAATCGCATTTCTCGTCAAATGCTGCAAGAAATGGGTCGTGAAGCCACGCCTGAAGAGTTAGCA
>UPTG01003281.1_pt1 | contig 10389 bp, 8 predicted proteins | sample 2160121 | NCBI WGS metagenome assembly UPTG01 (sample SAMN06266255, study PRJEB28933) | marine metagenome | isolation source: Columbia River Estuary | place: USA:Columbia River Estuary, USA | collected 2014-07-27 | reverse complement strand
TAAAGCTCCTGCAGATAGAACTAAAAAAGCTGAAAGTGTTAATTCAAAAGTTACGCCATCTTTTAAAATAAAACTTGTTAGTCCTGAAAATAACATAAGCCCCCCGTTAAAGAGCAATAATATCCCCATTAAAAATATGACGATCTTATAATTGAGACTATGCATATGATCTATAAAAATAAACTTTCGATACGTTTTATAGATCGAGGCAAACAACATACTACGATTCTATCTCCTGCACTGATTTTATAATCCCCTAAAGCAATTATCCCTTTACCATCCTTTATAACTCCACCAATAATAGCTGTTCTAGGAAAATCAAGATCTTTTATTTTGTAACCCGTCACTTTAGAATTGCTGTTTACAATAAACTCCAAAATTTCAGCATTAAGGTTATTTAGAGTGGTCATATCGACCACTTCACCTCTTCTAATATACCTAAAGATTGTATTGGCTGTCAATAACTTTTTATTGATAAGGGTGTCTATTCCTATTGAATGAGATAATTGGAAATAGTCCATATTTTCTACTAGTGCAATGGTCTTCTTTACATTCTTTGAATGTGCCATCAAACAGGACATAATATTTGTTTCCGAATTTTCAGTGACAGAAATAAAAGCATCCATTGTTGAAAGATCTTCTTCCTCCAAAAGTTCAGCATTTCTTCCATCTGCATGAATTACAAGAGCATTAGGAATTAAATCAGCTATTTCAAAAGCTTTCTTCTTGTTTTTTTCTATGATAGTTACGTTAAACTTTTTATCACACAGTTCCCGGGCAGTATTATAACCTATTCTACCTCCCCCTAAAATCATAACATTTTTGATTGAGGCTTTGCGCTTTCCTGTTAGTTTGTAGATTTCTTCAACGCCCTCCTTCAGAGTAATAAAAAACACCGTATCACCCGCTTCAAAACAAGTGTCCCCTCTTGGAATCATCGTAAACTGTGTTCCTTTTCGCTGAATAGCTATTGGCATAAAATGAACGTCCGGAAAAATGTTAGCAGCTTCTTTTACACTTTTACCCACGAAAGGCACATCATTGCCTAAACTAGTACCAATAAGCGTTAAGGCACCCTCCTCAAATTCATAGCTATTTGAAAAAGCGGATTGGTCTAAGAGCTGCTGTATTTCTGCTGCTGCAAGTTCCTCAGGGGATATCAATTCATCCACTCCAATCGCCTTAAAGCTTATTTCATTTTTTGCATTAATAAATTCAATATTGGAAATTCGAGCAATCGTTCTTTTACTACCTAATTGTTTTGCTAAAGCACATATTGTGATGTTCGTTGCCTCCTCGGAAGTAACGGCAATAAAAAGATCAGAGCTTGCAACTTGGGCTTCTTCCATGAGTGCCAAAGACATAGCGTTACCATGAATACCACGAATATCTAAATGAGATTCAGCATAGTTTAGACGATCTTTATCGGTATCAATTAGAATGATATCCAAAGACTCAAAAGAGAGGAGTTTAGCAAGGTGAAAACCTACTTCTCCACCACCTGCAATGATTATTTTCATAAGTGCGTATCGAAATACAATACAAATATACAAATATTAGCTTCTAGAGTAATAAACCGAGAGAAACATCCTATCCAAATTAGTATCTTTGACCCTTATTATGAAAAAAATAATTAAGCCTAACCAAAATAATCCCGAAGCTAAAAAAAAGCAGGTAACTCATATGTTTGACGGGATATCAAAAAGCTACGACTTACTCAACCGAATTATAACATTAGGAATTGATGTTATTTGGAGAAAAAGAGTTGTACGTTTATTAAAAAAAGAAGCACCTGATACTATTTTAGATATTGCAACTGGTACAGGGGATCTAGTCTTAGCATTAGCTAAGTTAAATGCTAAAAAAATTATTGGTTTAGATATTTCTCCAGGTATGCTTGAAATAGGAAAGAAAAAAGTGCTTGCTCAGAATCTAACTGATCGTATTAAAATGCAGCTCGGTGATTCGGAAGCACTTCACTACGAAGACAACAGTTTTGCAGCTGTTACGGTTGCGTTTGGCGTTAGAAATTTTGAAAATTTAGACAAAGGCCTTTTGGAGATTTTTAGGGTTTTAAAACCAAAAGGGACTTTAGTGATCCTCGAAACTGCAGTTCCAAAGAATTATTTCCTTAAAACTTTTTACATGCTTTACACTCAAAACATCATGCCTTTTATAGGCAAATTGTTTTCTAAAGACAGAAGCGCCTATAAATATTTGTCAGATTCGGCAGCGGCTTTTCCGCACGGAGAAGTGTTCAACAATATTTTACGTAAAAATGGGTTTATAGAAGTAGAAGATCTGCCACAAACCTTAGGTATAGCTTCCATTTATTTTGCGAAAAAAGCGTAACAAATATTACTTTCTACTCTTGGTCATCTGCTTTTCATATTCAGTAGGTGTTTTTGCACAATATCCAACCGTTAGAGAAAGGGTTATTAATCTACCTACTTTTGACCAAAAACCTATTCATTACGGTTATTTTTTGGGACTTAATCAATATGATTTTAAATTTGAATATGTAGAAAATTATTACAAAGAATTAGGATACAAAGATGTTACAGTAATACCAAAATCAGGTTTTACAGTCGGCCTTATTGGAGATCTGAGGATTAACACTTATTTTAATTTGCGCTTTGAACCAGGACTTTATTATAGTAGAAGAGAGTTACAGTATCCTGATATTTCAGGATTTGAAAAAGAATCAGATAAAATTAGAGAAATAAAATCTACCTATATCCACCTACCCTTAATTCTAAAGATAAGCACCAAAAGAATAAATAACTTTAGACCCTTTATTATGGCTGGTTTTTCAACAGACTTCAACCTTTCAAGTAACAGTAAAAATAGAGATGATAACGCGAGTAATGTCTTCCGAACTACTGCTCAAAACTTAAATTACGAACTAGGATTGGGGTTTGACTTTTACCTTTATTATTTTAAATTCTCACCCTCTCTGAGAGGGATTTTTTCATTCCAAAATGAATTGGTTCCTGATACAGACCCCAACAGTCCCTGGACTGGAATAATCAACTCGATTTTTAGTCGTGGAATAGCAATTATAATAACATTTGAGTAATTATTTAGATCTAAATATTTCGCTTAAAAAAATCGCTCCTGCAACAGCAACATTTAGACTTTCTGCACCCCTACCAGATCTGAAATTAGGAATGGTAATCTTATGATTTATTATCTTAGAAACTGCTGCTGATAAACCATGCGATTCACTCCCGAAAACAAAACTTGCTTGTTCTTCAAAATCTGTTTTGTAAAGAGATTGTCCATTCAGGTCGGCACCATAAATAGGTTTATTTAGATTTATCAATGTGCTATGTAAATCATCTACATAATGACATTGTACCCTTACAATCGATCCCATTGATGCTTGAACAACCTTAGAATTATAACAATCCACTGTATTTGAGCTACAAATAAGATCAGAAAGGCCATACCAGTCACATATACGAATTAAAGTTCCAAGGTTACCTGGATCACTTACACCATCTACAGCAAGAGTAATATTTGATTTTGAAAGAGCCTTTAAGTCAGGGGATTTAAAAACACCCAAAACTGGGCTGGGAGTTTTGAAATGAGTCAATTGTTTCATCACACTTGGATCAATTACTTCAGATTGTGGATGAAAATGAGGTGCAATTGAAAATAAATAGACACAATCCCAGGAGGCAGAAAGCAACTCCTCGATCACTTTTTCACCTTCTGCAACGAAAAGCCCGGTAGACAAACGATACTTTTTTTGTTTTAATTGGAGGATTTGTTTGCGTTGATTCTTACTGACCATAAAAATGACTTATTTTTGAGAAATAATACAAACTGTGTGCATCAGCTCTTTACAAAATTAAGCATTCTAATTCTATTCATCTTTATACTGGGTGGATGTTCTGGTACGCGTATCTTAAAGACACAAGAGATGCTAATCGAGAAGAGTGAAGTCTTTGAAAACGAACAACTTCTTAAAAATAATCCCGTCAATTTTATTATAACTACGGTCCCTAATAAAAAAGTATTTGGAATTCCATTTGGTAAAATACTTTACGAAAGTGCACACCCTGATCCAAAATTAAAATTTCAAGATTGGCTTCAAAAGAAAGAAAAAAGAACCCTACGTTTAAACAAATGGCTCTCCAAAAAACAAGTGAATGCCCTTGAAAATTATGGTGTCTTATTTAACGATTGGCTAAAAAAAACTGGTGAAGTCCCAGCTGTATTAGACAGCACTGAGATTAAAACTTCTGAAAATAGAATTATTCAATATTACAAAAATTTAGGTCACTTTGACATTGAAGTTACTGTTGACACAGTTCAAACTGCACCAAAAAAAGTAACCCTTAAATACCTTATTCTACCTAAAAACAAATACATGATTGATTCTGTAACCTCTTTAATTAGATCTGCAGACATTGATTCTGTTTACCAAAAACATATAGAAAAACAACTAATCAAAAAGGGAACTCCCTTTGAAATCAAAAAATTTGAAGAAGAAAGAGAAAGACTAATTCTTTTGTTTAGAAATAATGGAATCTATAATTTCCAACAAAACAGCATTCAATTTACCGCTGCAATTGATAGTACCGGTCTAGATAAAAAAATTCCTATCAACATTCAAATTGATAATATTCAACAAAGAATAAATGATTTTAGAGAAGAAATAGCTGATGGTTCTGTTTCTGGAGAGCAATACCATGATTTCCTAAAACAATACAGTCCGTATTTGACTATTGAAAAACCTTCCTTCATTTCTAATTTGAAATTCTTTTTTGAATATCAATTAGGCTATATGTATTGGCGTTATTTTATGTGGAATTTCACAGGACGTCAAAATGATAAACAAGGGGAATATAATGTCCTAAACGGAAATTGGTTGAGTGGAATCCCATTTGTGGATGAGATACGTTTAGGAAATCAATCTGAACTTCATCAAGACGCTCTCAATAACAAAGCAAGAAATACTTATTTCTTTTTACCATTTATTTTAGGCCTTGTAGGACTTTATTTTTTATACCAGCAAGATCCTAAACGTTTTTGGGTATTAATGCTCTTTTTCCTATTCACAGGAATTGCACTAAAAGTGTATCTGAATGAACGCCCTTTTGAACCCAGGGAGCGTGATTATGCTCTTGTGGGATCCTTTTATGTCTATTCTATATGGATTGGATTAGGTTGTATGGGATTGATTAACTGGGTCCAAAAATTTATTAAATTCAAAAGTTTGCAACCCGTATTAGTTACTTTATGCTTACTTGGTGTTCCTTTATTAATGGGATACCAAAATTGGGATGATCATGACCGCTCTGATCGGTTCACTGCTCAATCAATGGCGCGATCCTATCTACAATCCATTCAAAAGAATAAGGGAGCAATGATTTTTACTATTGGAGACAATGATACTTTTGCCCTCTGGTATGCACAAGACATTGAAGGATACCGAACTGATGTCCGAACCATAAATTCAAGTCTCTTGGGAACAGATTGGTATATCGATCAGATGAAAAGAAAAACATATGAGAGTGAACCTATTCCCTCTCAAATGACTCATGACTTATATGCTTATGGTGTTCGAGACGTAATCCGATACCAACCCGTATTAGATTCTGTACGATGGGACATAAAAGATTTTATGAATTGGGTCGCCAGTGATCACCCAAGGACCAAAATCAAAGATTTAATGCAAAAATCCGGGAATGACGTTAACCAACTTCCCGAAAGCCAGCAAGAAGGAGTTTTTTATCCAACACGAAAAATAAGAATCCCTGTAAATAAAGAGAATGTTTTGAAAAGTGGGATCGTCAACCCAGAAGATGCCGATAAAATAGTTCCTTATATTGACATTGATTTACCCGAGAGTGCCATCCTCAAAAACCAGATGATGATGCTAGATATAGTTGCTAACAACGATTGGGAACGCCCTATTTATTTTACAGGAGGTAGTTATTCAGACTCAGAATATTTATGGATGAAAAAATACCTTCAACTTGAAGGATTAGTTTATAAGCTGGTTCCCATAAAAACAGACTTAGGCAAAGACAATCCTTATTTGATGGGACGTATTGACGCTGACCTTATGTATGATATTGTAACACAATGGAACTGGGGAAATTCTGAAAGTCCAGAAATTTACCACGATCCAGAAACTAGAAAAAACAGCATTTCTTTCAGAAGTAATATGGCACGCCTCTCTGAACAGCTAATTAATGAAGGGAAAAAAAATAAAGCCAAAACTATTATTGATTTGGCTTTAGAAAAAATGCCTTTAGACTATTTTGGTTTCTACAGTCTGATGGTTCCTTTTGTAGATGGATATTATAGTATTGATGAAATAGAAAAGGCCCAAGAATTATCTCGAAATATTGGATTCAAATACTATGACCGTTTAAACTATTTTAGTTCCTTAGATGCTGACTTACAATATTCTTTAGGAGAAGAAATTATTACAGAAATTGAACGTTATAGAACCCTAGTGGAGGCAGATCTTAAACATGCTGAAAAAGCCGACTTATTACCAACATTAAATCAGTTTATAGCTGCCACAGATTCGTTCAAATACCTATATGGAGACTATGAATACTATACAAGTTTGATTGATGTAGCGGAAGGTTATTTCATTATTAGTGAAATGAAATTGGCAGAATCTTTGAGTAAAAAAATTACCGGTGAATTTAAAAAACGGCTTCAACTTTACAGTCAATTCTCCCAAGACAATCAGCTGCTTTTGGAAGATCGAATTAAAAATGAATTTTTAAATTATAATTATCTACTTCAACAGATAAAAAAATATGGGAGTGAGGCATTTTTCAAAAATGAGGAAGCTGAGTATAATGAAACTATAGAATTGTTTACAGCTTCATTAAATAATGAAGAAGCTAATTAAATATCTGGTTACCCAATATGATCTTGAAGTAGACTGATTAAAGTGTTGGCATCTTGTTCGCCACTCTGTCTCCAAACCATTTCACTGTACTTATAAATCATCAATGTGGGAAGTACTTTAATGCGAAGAGCCTCAGACAGTTTGTGGTTTTTGTCTACATCAATTTTAATCACTTTTCCTTTATCCCCTATAGCTGCCGCAACATCCTTTAAGATGGGATTCAAATCAATTGGTCCTTCATCTTGTCTATAAAAAACCAATAAAATAGGTATATTTTCGTCTAGTAAATCACCGAATTTCGACATAATTACATGCAATTATTGAACAAATGTAAAAGAAAAAGGTTAAACCGTAGTTTTTGACTTCTTTAAAGTGATAGAAGTTACCTCTGGCCACATTCCTACTCGTCCAGGATAAGCCAAATAACCAAACCCTCGATTGACATTCAAACGCTGTTTTGGCTCCCCGTAAACCCCTGCCCATTGTTTATATCTCCACTGTACTGGACTCCATTTTATCCAACCTGGAATTTCAATCCCAAATTGCATCCCATGGGTATGCCCGCTTAAGGTTAAATGTATGTTATAAGGGTGTGTTAAAACCTCTGCTTCCCAGTGCGAAGGATCATGAGACATTAGAATTTTAAAATCTTCTGGTGCAACATTCTCGAGGGCCTTGTTGAGGTCACCCGCCTTTTTAAAACGTCCAGTTCCCCAATTTTCAACACCTACCAATGCTATACGCTGTCCGTCTTTTTCAATAAAACGAGACTCATTTAATAATAAATCCCAACCCATGTGCTTTTGAGCCGCATAAAGGTCTTCCATATTTTTAAGTTTAGCAGCTGGAGAGTCCCATTGTGTATAGTCACCATAATCATGATTTCCAAGTATTGAATAAACCCCTTGAGGGGCTTTTATCTCACCGAAAATTTTTGTCCAAGGAAGCACTTCTTCAGACTTATTGTTCACCAAATCTCCTGTAAACAAAACAATATCTGATTTTTGTTTGTTAATTAAATCAACTCCATATTTCACTTTTTTCGGATTGTCAAAACTTCCACTATGAATATCTGAAATTTGAGTGATTTTGAACCCGTCGAAGGCTTCAGGCAAATCGTCATATTCTAAAACATAAGAGAGCACTTTATAATTATAACGCCCTCTATACATGCCATAAAGCAATGATGCAAACGGAATGGCAGCAAGGCCTACTGCCAATTGAGATAGAAATTTACGTCGCTCTGGAAAGAAATTACTCTGCCCTGGCATTTTAAAGAAATAGGCATAAATGGATTGAGGTACTCGAATGATATCTTCAGCCATCAATACCAAAGTGATTAATGCTTGAAATGTAAATAGGGTAATAAAAAGGCCTATAGCATACATTAATTTAGGCTCCATATTATCCGGTCGTTCCAGGATTAAAGAATGAAGTAATAGGTTTCCCACAACAACAACAACTACGATCCCATAAATCAACCAAATCCAACGATTTGAACTAATCGTTTTAATTCCTTGGAAAGCATACCATTGAAGGATACAAAAAATCAGGATAGTAACAATCCATCTCATAGTTTATTTTTTTTGGCAAAGGTAATGAGTTCACTCTAAAAAAGAGATGCAAATTAGCCTCCAATATCTTGAGCCATACGCAGGGCTTTTCCGTCTGATAGACTGGCAACAAAACAAGTTGCATTGAGAAGTGTTTCGTATACGTTCTTTCCAACAATTGGAGTTCCCTCATTTACCAGAGATAGAATTAATTTGTCATGAGAATTTGGCTCTCCTTTGAACATTCTTACGGCAGCGGGGGTATACTGATTTAATAAAGTAGAAATGGCTCGATGACCAACTACCTCTTTCTGCACCACCTCTTTAGATTGATAAATATTTTTCACACTTAGTGCAATAATATCTTGAATCTGCGCTTTGTATTTACTCTTTTCTAAAAGGGCAACCTCAAATTTTCCTGCCAAAATAGCCTCTTCATTTTCAATAAAAATTTTGACAGCATCTTGAATTAAGCTATTAATCGCTAAAGCTCTTAAGTAACTTAATCGCTGTGGCTTAAAAGCAAGTTTCGCATATTTTTTAGAGTCAATGTGTTCTCGAACTAGATTTATTAAATATTCTAAAGCATAATCTTCAGAAATCCAACCCAGATTAATACCATCTTCAAAATCAATAATAGTATAACATATGTCGTCAGCCGCTTCAACTAGATAAGTTAATGGATGACGTACAGGACCTTTTTGAATGGGTAGTGAGAGTTCCTCTATTAGCTCATTAAAAAAGGGCATTTGTGATTGAAAATAACCGTACTTTTTATCTGCTACATGTTTAGATGGCTTTATTGGCAAGCTCCCTTTTGGATATTTTATAAAGGCACCCAAAGTAGCATAACTTAAACGAAGTCCACCAGGTGTTCCAATCTGTGATTCTGTTAAAATTTTTAATCCATTTGCATTCCCCTCAAAATCACAAAGATCCTGAAACTCAATCAGGCTTAACTCGTTTTTAAAAATGGAACCTCCACCTGTTTTAAAAAAATGCCCAATGGCCTTTTCTCCACTATGACCAAAAGGAGGATTTCCTATATCATGTGCTAAAGCCGCGGCAGCAGTTATCGCTCCAAAATCATTGGGTTGATACCCTAAAGAAGCTTGTAAATGTGGATGCTTGTCTAATATAGTTTTCCCAGCAATACGCCCCAGACTTCTTCCCACTACCGATACCTCCAAACTATGCGTGAGACGTGTATGAACAAAATCTGTTTTTGAAAAAGGTATGACTTGTGTTTTATCCTGTAAACTTCGAAAAGCATTTGAAAATACAATCCGATCGTAATCTACTTCAAAACCCAGACGCAAATCGTCCTGTTCTACTCTAAGTCGCTTGTTGTTGTCACCATAGCGCTTTAATGATAATAATGATTCCCAATTCATATTACAAATCTAACATTCTTAAACAGTATGTTAACTAAACTTTAATTTAAAAGATAATTCATGATGTTAACTTAACGACAAGATTCTCAAAGTTAACCTTAAGCTAAAATAAAAACAAAGTTCTCAAGATAGATTTGCATTAAATAAAAATCAAAAAAATGAAAACATTAAAATTAAAAAATCTGATCGTCGTTACCTTACTAACTACATTTTTAGCCTGCTCGGAGGAAGATCCTATAATCGAGTATATAACAATTGTTGAAACTGTCACTGAAACGGTTACAGAAACAGTTGAAACCGTAGTGGAAATTAATCCTTATGCTGACAGTACACTAGAAGGAAATGTCACTTCTGATTTAACATTGGATGCATCCAAGATTTGGTTACTTAAAGGACGTGTAGCTGTCACTGAAGGAGCAACGTTAACGATTCCTGCTGGAACAATTATCAAAGCTGCTGCTGGAACAGGAGCCGATGCCTCGACACTTATTATTGCAAGAGGTGCAAAATTAAATGCTTTAGGAACTAAAAATTCACCTATTGTCTTCACATCAGT
>UPTG01003277.1_pt1 | contig 10396 bp, 7 predicted proteins | sample 2160121 | NCBI WGS metagenome assembly UPTG01 (sample SAMN06266255, study PRJEB28933) | marine metagenome | isolation source: Columbia River Estuary | place: USA:Columbia River Estuary, USA | collected 2014-07-27 | reverse complement strand
AGAACAAGGTATTAAAGGTGATACTGGAGCACAAGGTGAACAAGGACCTCAAGGTGTTAAAGGTGATGACGGAGCAACTGGAGCAACTGGAGCGGCAGGAGATATAGGTGCAACTGGACCACAAGGTGATCAAGGTATTAAAGGTGATACTGGTTCGCAAGGTGCACAAGGAGATCAAGGTATCAAAGGTGATACTGGTGTACAAGGTGCAACTGGTGCCGCAGGTGATCGAGGACCAAAAGGAGATACTGGTTCACAAGGTCTTAAAGGTGATCAAGGTGATCAAGGTATTAAAGGTGATACTGGATCACAGGGAGCACAAGGTGAACAAGGAATTCAAGGTGGACAAGGTCTCAAAGGAGATACAGGTGATGCAGGAATTCAAGGTATTCAAGGTATTCAAGGTGATCGAGGACCAAAAGGTGATACTGGAGCACAAGGTGTTCAAGGTGAACAAGGAATTCAAGGTGAAGCTGGAACAAATGGTACTAGTGTTAAAGGTGATGACGGAACACAGGGTGTTAAAGGTGATCAAGGTGATCCTGGACCAAAAGGTGCAACTGGAGATGCTGGACCTGCTGGAGCTGATGGATCTAGAGGACCTCAAGGGCCTGCTGGATCTGATGGAGCTGATGGATCGAACGGATCAACAGGAGCCCAAGGACCTCAAGGACCTCAAGGACCTGCTGGAGCTGATGGAGCTGATGGATCGAACGGATCAACAGGAGCCCAAGGACCTCAAGGACCTGCAGGACCTGCAGGTAGTAATGGTTTAGGTTTTTGTTTTGAACATCTTGCTATTAACCCAGTTGCACAAAGTGAAGGAATTACACTTGGTAACATACAAGATTCATTTATTTCTGTTCCAGAAGCATGGGGAGGTACATATAATTTAGAAGAACTTAGATACTGGTTTGGTGGTAAAGCGCCATCAGCTGATCTTATCGTTAAATTAATGTACATGAAACCAAGCGGTAATTCAGGTGTACTACACTCATTTACTTGTAAAGCAGGTACATTTACAGAATCAGTAGCTATTAGCTCAACAGATGTTAATACATATAAATTATGGTATGAAATATCAGGAGATAGCGGACAAGGTGCTTCTGGTTTTACAACTACTTTAAGATTTAGACATACGTACGGTGGTTGCCAAGAAGGTTAAAATATAAAAGATGATAAAAGATGATAACAGCACATACACATAAAAAGTCATCAGGATCCACACCAGTAACTCAATGTCATGACATAACATCATTGAATAGTGGTCAGAATATGACTATTACATACACGGATGCTTCAAATAATGCACAAACATTTACGCTTGCTCCAAATGCAACTATTAGTTTATGTGCATTAACGGGTTCGGTGACGGTTCCAGGTGAAATAAACAAAACATACACTATGCAAATAGGTAGTGCATGTGATTTCAACCGTGAATGTGAAGCTTATGGTACACTTTATTTAACAGCAGATGAGAATAATGGAGCATATTCTCATGTTGGTGCAGGTGGAATACGCGCAACTTATCAGGTATACAGTTTAGATATACAAAATCTAAGCCTAGAAAACTCAACATCGCTTATAGGTAAACAAATATTTAAAAATAATTCAACACACACTGTGTTCGATGGATCTGTTTACACTAATACACCAGGATATTATGGTTTATCAGCTGTTTGGAATAGTAACACATATGATTGGACAGTTAGTATTAACAAAAATGGTTATATTACTGGTGCTGCACAATACACAGTAGCAACAACACCAACGCCAACACCAACTCCAAGTTCAAGTAGTGCCAGAGGCGGTGGTGGTCCAGTGCTAGTAACGCCAACGCCAACACCAACACCAAGTTCAAGTAGTGCAGCTACAACAACATATAAATATGTTGTTGAATGTGTTAGTGGACTTTGTCAACAAGGAACAGGTAGAGTTGCAAGTTCATCTACACAATGGGCATCTGAGTCAGAAGTTACATTAAATAATATGTCAGGATGTTGGCAAGTCCTATATGCAACCTCCGCATCAGCTGCCTCTGCAATCACCGGAGCATGTTCACCAACAGTAACTCCAACACCAAGTTCAAGCGCAATTGCAACAATGTACAAGTATATAATGAATCCTTGTGATGGAATAAGTGCTAATTTTACTGCAAGATCAAACTCACCAAAAACTATAGGCAACGTATATGCGTGTACAGGATCTGCATATGTAGAAGATAATTATACAGTTATTGCTACATCTACAAATGCATGGGTTACATGGATAGGAGATTCGGCAGTATGTGAAGGTGGTGGGCTAGGATGTTTATTATCAGGAACACAAATAGAAATGCACGATGGTACATTAAAAAATATAGAAGACATAGTAATCGGCGATGCAGTTATGTCTAGATCAATTGCAACAGCTCCTGATTCTGATAACAAAGAACAGTTACTTGAATGGAGTCATGTTGATCCAAAAATAGGAACAGACCTTGCACAAGTTACTGATAAAATGGCTTACTGGAAAACAGAAATATACAATATTAATTCTGGATTGTTAATATCATCTGCAACCCACGTTCATTTTATTAAAAGGGGTGATTCTTATAGATTCATTGAAGCTAAATCAATACAAGTAGGTGACTTCTTAATTGATAAAGCAAACGATCTTGTAGAAATAACATCTGTGGTAAAAACACATGGTAATTACCAAGTGTGGAAACTAGATGTTGAGTCATTAGATACTTATATAGCTAATGGTATAGTTACACATAACGACAAGAGACCTTAAAACAAAAATTAGTTAAAATAGTCCACATAGAAGGAACTTTATAAAAGAGTGATATATAATATAATATTACTAATATAAAGAACAAAATGGACAACAAAACAATTTTTGTTCAGATCGCAAGTTACAGAGATCCTGAACTATTACACACAATAAAAGACGCTTTAGATAAAGCTAGCAACCCAGATAGATTAGTATTTGGTATTTGTTGGCAACATTCAACTGAAGATGCTTGGGATTCGTTAGAACAATATCAAAATGATCCTCGATTTAGAATTCTAGACGTTAATTATAAAGAGGCTCAAGGTGCATGTTGGGCTAGAAATCAAATTCAACAGTTATATCAAGGTGAAGATTACACTCTTCAATTAGATTCTCATCACAGGTTTATAGAAAACTGGGATCAAGAGATAATAGACATGTTAGAAGGTTTAAGATCTAAAGGACATGCAAAACCTTTATTAACAGGATATATTCCAAGTTATAATCCTGAAAATGATCCAGAAGACAGAGTACAAGTACCATGGTTGATGAATTTTGATAGATTTACACCAGAGGGCATAATATTCTTTTTACCTGCAGCTATACCTGGTTGGGAATCAATGACAGAACCTATTCCAGCTAGATTTTACAGTGGTCATTTTACATTCGCAGATGGTATTTTCGCAGAAGAAGTACAACACGATCCAACTTTCTATTTTCATGGTGAAGAAATAACAATAGCAGTTAGAGCTTATACACATGGATATGATTCATTCCACCCTCATAAAATTCTAGCATGGCACGAATATACTCGTAAGGGAAGAACTAAACAATGGGATGATGATCCTACGTGGGGTGAAAGAAATCGTATTACACATGAGAAAACACGTAAGCTATTAGGAGTCGATGGGCATACTATAACCGAAGAAGACAGATTATCATTTGGTAAATACGGTTTAGGTACTGTGCGCACTATAGAAGATTGGGAGAAGCACTCGGGTATAAGGTTTAGCGATAGAGGAATTCAAACACATACTAAACAAAATCACTTAGCTCCAAATCCTTCTGGAGAAGGCGTTGATGAAACATATTATCAAGAATTTAAACATTTTATAGATATACACAAACCTAGCGCATTTCAACATGATGACTATGAATTCTGTGCAGTAATGCTAGAAGAAGAAGATGGAACACAAGTATATAGAAAGGATTTAGGTGCTGCAGAGTTTTTAAATATGATAAACAAGGATAAAGATTCTGATTTTATGAATATACCTATTACATTCCAAGGACCTAAACCATATAAATGGGTAGTTTGGCCAAATAGTAAAGAACATGGCTGGGCAAAAAAAATTGAAGGTGTGCTATAATGAATAAAACCACGATTGTCACTGGTTTATGGGATATAAAAAGAGGAGAACTTTCTGAAGGATGGTCACGTAGTTATGAGCAATATCTAGATAAATTTGCAGAATTACTAAGAATTGACAACAATATGATCATTTTTGGTGATGAAAAGCTAAAAGATTTTGTTTTTAAGATAAGAAATGAAGAAAATACTCAATTTATTCCTAGAGATCAAGATTGGTTCAGAAATGAATTCTACGAACAGATACAAAATATCAGAAGTAATAAAGATTGGCTAAATAGAGCGTCATGGCTAGCTGAATCTACTCAAGCTAGGTTAGAAATGTACAATCCTTTAGTAATGTCTAAGCCATTTTTATTAAATGACGCTAAACTTATGGATAAATTTGATTCTAGCCATTTATTTTGGTTAGATGCTGGTATTACTAATACAGTACATGTTGGATATTTTACACATGATCGTGTTTTAGATAAAATGTCGAATATTGATAAGTTTTCATTTTTGGCATTTCCATATGACGCAAATAATGAGATTCACGGTTTTGAAATTAATAAATTAAACGAAATAGCGGGCGATAAGGTAAATAAAGTATGTAGAGGTGGATTTTTCGGTGGACCAATTGAAGATATTACTGATTTCAACATGGATTATTACAATTTAATATCTGAAACGTTGAATAATGGTTTAATGGGAACAGAAGAATCATTATTTTCAGCTTTAATATACACAAAACCTAGAAACTATCAATATTTCATGATAGAAGAGAATGGTTTAGTTAATAAATTCTTTGAAGATGTAAAAAACAACAAACATGTTGCATTAAATGAATCTAATTCAGTAGAAACTAAAAATATATTAGATACTCGTAATACTGCTCTGTATGTTTTGACGTTTAATAGTCCAGATCAAGTAAAAACTTTAAGAAAATCAATGGAAGCCTATGACAAAGAGTTTCTTACCAAACCTCATTGGATTTTATTAGATAATTCTACTGATTTGACTACTACACCTGAATATAAGGCGTTGTGTGAAGAAAACAACATAGAATATATTAAACACAATAACTTAGGTATCTGTGGAGGTAGACAATGGATAGCAGAACATGCAGAAGAAAGAGGTTATGATTTTTATTTCTTTTTTGAAGACGATATGTTTTTCTACCCACAAGAAGGTGTATGTAGAAATGGTTACAATAGAAAGGTAAGTGGATTATATAGAAAATCTTTAACAATTTCTAAATTAAATGAGTTTGATTTCCTAAAGTTATCTTTTACAGAATTTTACGGAGACAACAGAACACAATGGGCATGGTACAATGTTCCAAATTCATTTAGAATAAAACATTGGCCAGAAAAACCAAAGCTGCCAGTTAGAGGTTTAGATTCCGACGCACCTAAAACAAAAATAACAAAATTAGATTCGTACGGAAGTATACCATTTGCTCACGGAGAAATCTATTATTGTAATTGGCCACAAATAGTTACTAAAATAGGTAATAGAAAAATGTTCTTAACAGAAACATGGGCTAGGCCACATGAACAAACATGGATGAGTTATATGTTCCAAAAAACAGTTGAAGGTGAAATCAAACCAGGTTTACTCCTAATAACTCCAACGGAACATGATAGATTTGATCATTATGCAGATGGTTTAAGAAAGGAGAGCTGATATATATTTCATAACTAAATAAACCGATTGTATTTTGGCAAATAGAATTAAGAAGAATAACAATCAGTTCAATATTGACGAAACTTTAAATAAAATAAATGTTGGTAATTGGACTGTAGGATTAAATGCTGACGGAGATGGACCAACCGCAGATACTTCATATTATAATGGCGTGCAGATTCCACCTGGTGGATTTGCAGTATACTCCGATTCAAATGATCCAACAATAAATGTCAGAACGGCTAAGGGATCAAAAGCATTAACAAACATACTTACTGATATTGGTTATGAGGATTCTGATAATATTGAAGGTTCTGACCCAATTGGAGAATCTCTAGCGTGGGCAAAGGCATCTGATATACTTGTATTAAATAATTCTATAGATTTAACTAACACTTTAGATTTAGTTACATATTTAGACGCTAAACATGTTACTTCATATCCAGGAGCTGGTTCTGTGTGGTATAGTTTGCACAATGATGTAATAATGAGTAACATAAAAGTTCTTGGATTCAGTCAACATTCAACAGCTCGTCCTGTTTTTACGTTCTTTGACAAATACTCACAAATGACAGAATTACTTACTATCGATGAGTTATATGAAATGAGTGTAGCAGAAATTAAGGCTGAATATGATTTAGTAGTAGTGGATGCTTATGTGTGGTCTTTCAATAATACAACCATGACTAAGTTAAAAGAATTAGTAGATGCTGGTGTTTCATGTATGTGTGCCGGTAATGATAATAGGACAAATATATTTGTAAATAAATATGACACTACTGGACATTCTAGTCATAGTATAAAAATAGAAGCTGATTCTAAAATTGGCCTTTCAGGTGAAACATTTACATATGGATCTAGTGATGTTTATGGTGGTATATCAGAATTAAAAAATGGTGCAGTACCAGTATATAGAAGATCAGATAATAATCTTATAACTGGATTTGTATATGATAACTATAACACAGGCGCTTCTTTATTCTTTGATCAAGAAGGAATTTCAAGCTCAAACACAGAAGTATTAAGAGCAGGTGCAGCATATGTTTTAAAGCATATTGGTAGTAAAGCCAACTTTATAAATACTCCCACATTTGACGCACCTTCTAAATCTTTTAAATTTGAAGCAGCAAATACTTGGTTTGACCTTTCAAAAACGGCAATTGAAGATCTTTCAGCAAGTTATACGCTATCTGGTTTTTGTAAACAGGGTAACACAGGTGCACCACACCAAACACTAATAGGTACTGCTTCTAGTTTTAGATCAGGCGGAAAATTAATGAGTAGATACCATGGAGATGCTGCATTTTGGGTTGGAAATTCAAATGGATCAGATTCACATGTATTATCTTCATCAGTAGATATAACAGGAGGAGGATGGCATCATTTAGCTGCAACTAGAAATCATACAAATGGTATGATTCAAATATATGTAGATGGTAAATTAAAGAATCAAAAAGAACTAGGAGGATTATACACTGGTACAATGTCAATGTCTGGAACAGCAGCGGTTGGTATGGACTATCACTCATCGTCATATAACCACACTGGACAAATTCAAACTGCAAAGGCATGGCAAACAGTACTCACAGCAGATCAAATTTTACAAGAATACTATGGTGCTAATATACATGTAAGTACAAGACCAAGTATATTCATGGATCCAGCAAATCTTAAAACATATGATTTTGAAGGAAGCCTGAATTTTGTGGAAGAAGACGCAACTAATATTAAACTTGTAACAGATCTAGAAGAGGGTAGAGTATTTGAAATTGAAAGTTCAACTGTAGGTTTTCAAGCAGAATATGCTGATGAAAACAATGGTATACTAAGATTAGATGGTGGTAAATTATACACTCAAAATATAGGTTGGTTCGGTAAGATGTCAATTAGTTGGTGGATGAAGAGTAATTCTAATCTAGAAACAGGAACATTCTACACTGAGAGTTATAGAGGATCAGGAGGATGTTCAAGAATTTCATCTACAATATTAACAGGTGGTAGATTTAACTTCTCAGTATGGGATAACTCTTCTAGTGGAGCAGGCCTCGGTGGTTCTCATAGTGTAGTTTCTACATCATCAGTAATGGATGGAGAATGGCATCAAGTAACATGTCAATGGTCAAATGGAACTGGCTCAATAGGTCAAGGTATTTATGTTTATGTAGATGGTCAATTAGAAGGCCACAATGCAATTCCATTAGGAAATGACGGAGCGTATCAATATCTACACTTAGGTGGAGTTTCAGGTTGTGTAGGTACCGAGCAATTTGATGTAGATTTCGGGCCAATCATACATTATAAAAACCACAACTTAACTAATGATGAGGTCTATCAAAATTACGCAGCTCACGCAAACAGATATAAATAAACCATGGAAATAACTAATCATAATGACAAGTGGCAAGTAGTAACAGAACAAGGAGTTACAGTATACCAAGCCAACACCCATGCAGAAGCTACTGCATATATTATTTGGCAAACTAGACCTCAAGATCAATCAGGAAATCCAGAAGAATGTACTAACTGCTAATGAAACGAGTCCACTTATTTGAAGCCTTCATCCAAGAGTCAATGGAACTCCAACACCTAGAGATGGAATACGGAATAGATCTAGATCTTTGGAATGCAGGCCATTATTTAGATCTTAGTAGGATCGTAATTCCTAAGGCCAAAAGAGGTCAAGGTATCGGCACTCAAGTTATGCGCCTCATCATAGCTCACGCTGACCAACTCAACTTACCAATCTACTTAACACCATCAAAAGATTTCGGCGCTACCAGCACCAGTAGATTAACCAGATTCTATAAAGACTTAGGATTCCAAAAGAACCAGAACAAGGGTATCTCAAAACACCAATTAGTCTACCAACCAGAATAACCGACGTATGCCAATCAACCTTAAAATAAATCTTATAGTTATCATATCAGTAATAGGCATGATAATATACCAAGTATACAGGAGTCATAAGGATAACCAACCATTCAAATAACCCATGGACCCAGATATAATCCAATACACCAAACCAATTATAGTAACCCTAATCATTCTCAGTATAATAGGGTATAGGGACCAAAGAGACCAAATCAAGTAAACCAGCACTCCAGCGTCTCGTAGCTCTCTGAGCTCAGACAAGTCTGCAGAGGTGGTAAGAAGTGGTAAGAAGTGGTAAAAAGTGGGATAAAATGGTAAATCCAGACTCTAAAGCCAACCCGTTGACCAGTACTGCCCCAGGGGATCTAATATATAGAGGCAAATTGATCGTTCATAAGCATAGGCGTGATCCAGGTGCTGACTTAAACCACAACGCGAACATACACACACTCCATGACTCCGATTAGCCCCTATGCGAAAAAAGAGGGACCCAGTGCTATATTCTGGATCCCTCAGGTGTAATTAAAAGTCCCGGCTTTGCTTTGTCCCGCCGGAGGGGATATATGGTTATACTGTTTCTGCGTCCTGGATAGCTATTGCTGTCTCGGCCTCCGTCGGGAGTGAACCAAACAGACTATCAAAGGCAGTCTCTTCAGCTCCGAGCTTGGACTTCTCCTCCTCTATTAACTCTATGTTAAGCAGATCTCTCTGGTATCGGCCTTCATCAAAGCGTACACCATCTGTGAAGTCAAAGAATAACTTATGGCCAACATTACCTAGACGGTTCTTGCTGAATTCCATGTAACGCTCTGATGAGTTCTCTGCCCCTTTCCAATCCATCTCCATCATGGCAGTAGTCATGTGTTTTAGTTTGTTAGAGCCGACGAATGTACCTCCTTTAGATAATTGTAGGATGGTAATAAAGGTAGTGTATACCTTACGCTTGTTCTTGCCTTGGTTGTTGGCGATCATCATGTCTAAGAACCACTTTTCGGTCTTACCACGAGTCATGTTACAAGCCTCTTTAACTGTGTCATTAACCTCAGTATAAGAGTCAGTTAGGATAATGTCCCAACCCTGATTTAAGGTGGATTCAATAACCGCTTTCGGATCTTGATCTACATAGTCACTTAGGAATAGGATTGGCAATTGGCCCCAGTGTGGGAAACGTTTTAAGTAACGAGCCATGTCAAGCTGATTCATTTCAGCCGAGATAAAGAGTACCTTTTTGTCTGACTGGTTTTGAACATTGTAAAGCATCTCTAGAAGGACAGTAGTCTTACCAATACCTGGCGCTCCTGTTGCCATGATGTTAGAACCAGGCATGAAGCCACCATCAGTAGATAGAAACTTATCAGCCACGGTACCAGTACTCATAGGCACAAACAGGTCATCTGAGAATTTAAGATCATCTAACTTGGTTAGAGCAATCTTTAGGGGTTTTACCTTGGCAGCCTTAGTAGGCTTAACTGATTTGTAATGGCCTTCATAATCTTTACGACCTGACCAAGTACCTGTCTCTGTGATAGAGAGAAGTTTACCAGCGTTGAGGTATTGTTGAACTTTGGCACTCTTAGGGTGCGCAGCGTCAATCATTATAGAATCAGCAGTCTCTGTTGACCGCGCCTCGATAGAGGTCTTTGTTTTTTGTGTTAGTGTATATAGCATATCTTTAACTTTTAATTACATAGTAAATATACGTGAAACTTTTGACAACCCAAAATCTGGGCG
>UPTG01003274.1_pt1 | contig 10405 bp, 13 predicted proteins | sample 2160121 | NCBI WGS metagenome assembly UPTG01 (sample SAMN06266255, study PRJEB28933) | marine metagenome | isolation source: Columbia River Estuary | place: USA:Columbia River Estuary, USA | collected 2014-07-27 | reverse complement strand
TAATTACTCCTTTAACACCATGTCGATACAGATTACCGCCCCAAGAATTAACATTCTCAAAGGATCTTCTTTCGGAACCAATTCATTGATTTCAAGCATGTAATTGTCAGCAGTAGTGAACATTTCTTTACCTAATCCAGCCCATTTTTTGCTTACATGACCATACTCCTTGTTTTCTTTTACGAATTTAAAGTCCCAACTTGTCCACTTGCCTTTAAGGCTACATAACACTCTTTCATCAGGGCCTAATACATTAAATCTACCACCTATAGAAAATAGTTTCTGTTTGAATATTCCAACTAAAATATTGTTTTCATCAAATACAATAGACTCTCCATTCTCCATAAAAGTTCCATTTTCCATTTCAATACCCATAGACAATCAAAAATATTCAGCGAATTATATAGGAGTGCATAATGGACTGTAGTTTTTTCTTTTATTATCCGTTTAACATCTTTCATCGGTGAGTCTGCATATGCAAGATACATTACCGAACGTTTATTTTCAGCCTTATTAATCATTTCATGCAACAGACCGAAATATCTATCCTCGACCGAATTACACTTAGAATCTAAATATGTAAAGATGGCTATATCTACATTGCTCTTACTCTTACAATCAACACCCCATAAAGACCCTAAAAATATAGATATCGTTTGAAAAAATAGACGTAATAGGGTTTCAACCCCACCAAACAAGCTTTCTAGCTTACTCTGACAACCATAACTGGAACACACAACATCAAGCTCAGAACACATAGATACAATTGAACCAACCTGCCCATAAGTTGCTCCAACCACACATAACTCTTCTTTTTTGTGTTTTTTTATTATTTCAAAAACGGCTTTAACTTGGAAAAAATTTTCTCCTAACGGAGTAGACAACAGATTTTTTTCCGTTGACCTATAAGCCCACCAATATACATCCTGATCACGACCGTTTAACCCTCCAATCCATTGCGAGAATTCTCGCGCCCACTTAGGGCCGAACTCCTTAAAGACAGGAGATAACGAAATATGTAAATTTTTATCATAATTAACATTTCTTTCATGAAAAAAATCACCTCTTAAGTCAATAACATCAAACTTAGAGTCACTATCGGGCACTTTTTTACTAAAAATTATTTTTTTCACTTATTATGGCAACCGATCAATGGGAAATACTTATAACAATAAAAGATTAAGAGTCTTCTAACTTGCTTTTAATAAAGCGCTCTACTTTTTCTACATCACTTGGAACATCAACAGATATTGAATCTGCAAAAGTTTCTTGCACTTTTATTTTTATACCTAAATCCAAGAATCGAAGCAACTCTACATCTTCGTATTTCTCATTTATGGTTTTCCCCACAGAAGAAAAAGAATCTAATGCATATTTTGTAAATCCATAAATAGGAATATGTTGCTTAAAATCTGGAGGCAGTTTGGATTGAGAGTAAGGCACTGGAAGCCTAGAAAAGTACATAGCCTCATTCTTTTCATTGACAATAACTTTTACGATTGTATTTCTATTCACTTGGGTTTCATCGAAAATAATCTTATATAAATTAAATACATTATATTCATCTGAAAAATCATCATATAAGCTGACAATTTCACCTATAGTTTTAGGGTCAATAACAGGCTCATCCCCTTGCACATTCACATAAAGGTCGTAATCATATTTTTTACTGATTTCAACTAATCTATCTGTACCTGTTAGGCAGCTATCAGAGGTCATTTCAACAGGAATCCCCTCTTTACAGCAGAAATCAAATATTCTCAGATCCTCAGTCGCGACCATTATGTCATCTAAATAATCAGATTTTTTTACTTGTTGATACGTCCTCATAAGCATAGGGACACCATCTATAAGAGCTAAAGGCTTCCCTTCAAATCGTGTGGACTTATATCTAGCTGGAATTACACCTAGCACTTTACTTCTTTTAGGCTGCACTCCATCCCCCATCGACACTAATGACATCTCCGGTAATATATGAAGAAAGACTTGAGGCTAAAAATAAGCATGTATTTGCAACTTCTATACTTTCACCCCACCTCTGCATAGGCGTACGATCTATAGTAAAATCATAAAGTTCGTTATTTTTAGCAAAATTATCAAAATATGAAGTCTTACAAAAACCCGGCGCCAATGCATTAACTTGGATGTTATCTTTGGCATATTCTACTGCTAAAGATTTAGTTAAACCGATAATAGCTGCTTTAGATGTTACGTATCCTGATAATTCTGAAAAACCTTGTGTCCCCGCAATAGATGACATATTTATGATTTTCCCTTCGTTTTGCTTAAGCATAATGGGTATCACAGCTTGACACAGGAAAAATACACTCAAGAGATTAACATCCAATACTTTACGAAAGTCTTCACTAGTTATATCTTCAAATTTCTTCCTAAATCTCATCCCAGCATTATTGATTAAAACATCTATACACCCATATTTATCCACAACCTCACCAATGAAACGATTCACAACATCTTGCTCTGATACATCGCCACATATCGCTATAGAATTGCTATTCTCACTTTTAAACTGTGCGTTTAAACTATCCGCATCTTCTTGACTACGTGTAATAACAGCTAATTTTGCGCCATTTTCAATAAATACTTTCGAAATTGATAAACCAATACCTTTTCCTGCCCCAGTTACTACACATACTTTATCTTTCAGTAACTCAGTCATTTATTTTACTCCTTAATTACAGATTGAAAGGCACTATAGATTTTATTTTCGTCAAGACCCACATATGTATTAGCGTGGCCTAGCTCATCTACGAGAATGAATCTTAAATTATTATCCTTACGCTTTTTATCTTTGAGCATCAACCTCATACATTTAGTGATAAGTGATGATCTAGTGAAACCTAGTTTGGATGCGGAAAAGCAAATAGGTAATTTTAATAACTGAAGCAAAGAACGAACATAATTAGAATCTGAACTTGAGAACTCTATATGCTCTTCCGCTAATGTAAGAACAGCCGATATACCTAGCGACACACCTTCACCATGCCTAAATGTTTCGCCCTGTTCGGTGTGAGTAGCCATCTCAATGGCATGTCCCAAAGTGTGGCCGTAGTTTAACAATAAGCGCTTGCCGCCTTCCTTAACATCATTCTTAACATGATCGACTTTGATTTCAATAGCCCGCTTTATACAATGAACAAGGTGATCTGCCTCCCTCGCTAAAATTTTCTTATGGTTTACCTTTAAATAGCTCAACAATTCAGTATCTGCAATAAGGCCGCACTTCACCACCTCAGCTAACCCAGAGATATAATCTCTTTCGGGCAACTCGTCAATATGGTTAATATCCATATAATTAGCAATAGGATGATGATAATTCCCTACCGCATTTATAGTACTTCTAAAATTAATAGCAACCTTACCACCTATACTACTATCAACCATACCCATTAACGTTGTGGGAACATGGAGCATATTCATGCCACGATACCAAGTGCTAGCAACAAAGCCTGCAAGATCACCAATCACACCACCACCCAATGCAATTAATGTTGAGTCACGAGCATAATCGGCTGTTTCAAGGACACCATATATTTTTAATACTTCGTTAAATGATTTACTACGTTTACCACCAGGCATAACATAAACTTGTGTATTAAAGCCATATTCTTCTAAAGCAATCTTAAGTTTTTTTGCATAACGATGTTCAAAATAGTCGTCAGTGACAATCAACACTTTTTTATTTCTGGTTACTTCACCAAGATGTCTTGCTATATTTTTCTGTAGATCTCTAGCAATATAAACATCATACTCAACATCTGCAATTCTAATGTTTACCGTTGCCATTTAGGCTCTCCGTCACATCAAGTCCAGCATTAATTATTAACTCAGCAATTTCATAGTCATCTATGCGGTCAATCTCAAATCCTTCAAAGTGACCTAAAAACTTCATATATGGATTTGACCCAATACGCCGACGAGTACTCTCAAATAATTTTCGTGTGAACACATAAACTGAAGACGATTCAAATATTACAGGTTCAAGAGTTGATAGACTTGGTGTATGGCCTTTGCTGATCAATGAATGATTCAAGGGCTTACCGTTAAACCATGCCAGCTTCTTGTGCTTAGAACAAAAGAAAGCCGAATCAAAACTGCCACGAGCAACTTTATTAATGCAATCTTGTACTGAGTCAGGTCGAAGAAATGGACATTTGGGGTGCACCAATAAAACAACGTCGGCTTCTGTTTCTTTTAAAAAATTCTCAATGATATCTTCTATGGATATATTCTCGTGATCTAGACTTTCATCACGTTTTAGAAAACTATACTTTAAGGAGTCGTCGAACAATTCTTGAACTTGTTCATTTGATGAATAAATTACAATATCATCAACTTGGTCAATATCCTGTAAAAGCATTACGGTACGCTCAATTAATGAATGCCCACCTATTTTAATAGTATCCCGGTTACTGACACTCTGCTCAGGAAACCTATATTCATCCCAATACGGAATTAATGCGACAACTTTCATATCACTCATACTCACAAAGAATTTATTAAGTCAAACATTGGAATACTAGTCATTTCTAGTAGAATTTAAACAACTTATATTTTTTATTTCGATGCTTTCTAAAAAGCATTTTCACAATAGTTAAATTATCTAACCATGAAAAACATCAATAGCATTGTTTTGTTGTCGAAAGACGAGTGGCCTTGCCATAACCAAATGACTTTTAATTACAACACGCGCATCCTTTGGCCGCTCTTTGAAAATGGAAAATATGCTAGTACCGCGAGGCTGAATAGTCGCTTTCTGATCATCAATAACCTCATTATCAGATGAAATTAATAAACAAGATAAATTTATAGTTGAAGCTGTAGGATTCACAATTCCAATCTCATAGATTGATGACTCAATTAATTGATGTTGCAAACTATATGAACGGGATAAAAAACTTTTTGTTCCAAGCAACTGCATTTCACCATTATTCAATTGTCCTATAGCGTCTAAATTGCCATGGACAAACGAGCGAAGTGGTGATTTTTTATAACTAAAGCTTAGGTATCCTCGCTCTGTCAAGAATGAGCCTAATTCAATGATATTTTCTGGCGAATGAGAATGGAAAATACAAAACGTCCCATAATTACTTTTTGTTGAAGATGTAAGTTGTGAAATATCAAGAGTTATTTTCTTATTTCGATATATTTTAAGTTGTTCTTCATGAAACAAACTACCATTTTGATCAAATAAACAGATTTTCGCAAATTGCTTTTCTATCTCAATATCATCATCAAACATACTCGCAATATCAGTAAGCTCAAAAAAGGTATTCCAATCTTCACTACAACGCCAAACAAAAAGATCACTAACAGGAATGCCTATGTTGTTAGGCTTTTTTGTCAACGGCTGTTTATATGACCAAGGCGCTTTCTTAATTCTTTTAATAAAATTTTTCATGATTTAGATACCTTAGAAAACCATTTGTTTTTAAGGATTTTTTGAGCTCCACGGCGATCGCCATGGATTACTAAAGATGCAGGAGGGTGTGTATGCTCTAGACTAACAAAGGAACCATCTTTTGATACTGAAAAATAGACGGGTATTCCTGTCATTCCCTGACACATTATCATAGGAAAATCTTCTAGTTTAAAGTCTAAATTATCAAGATTAATTACCGTTGCGCTATTATTCCTAACTTCAAACGTGCCTAAAACCACTTCAGTGTTCATAGGATTATATATATCAAGTTGAGATTTCCTAGACACAGGTGATTTTTCAATGTTCAAAAAAATCAAATAATTAGAAACATCTATGCCCAACTGAAGAAATGGACAAAAGGTTAACAGTGAAGCCTTGGCAGGGAAAGGATCAATTTCACCTTGATAACTAGTCGTCGCACTACCCGTTGACAAGCCCAGAGTTCCACGCCATGCCGGCACTTCAGATAGAACTTCACTATCAGGAAGTATTGTACTCCTCTCAGGCATTATAGATGATGTCATAGATAACAGCGGTAATGAAAGCTCAGGCACAAAGCTTTCAACCTCTTCGATGCTTATTTGGCGAAACTGGTTACTCTCCACTACCCCAATATTTTTTGTGTGCCAGATACCATTATCGGCCCAACTAACGTTCACATATTTTTTGGCGTTATCAGACGACTCCCAATTATTTGGGGGGAAATTAGACAACGTAGTCCAGCCTTTGCAATTTGGTGCATTTAGTATCGGATAATATGACATTTTAATTAGCCCTGTTACAATTTAGTTGCCACAGCACGTAACCACCACGCAGGCTCACTAGGTTCAATATGCGCGTTAAAAGGCGCAACAGCAGCTCTTTCGATTGGAATACTGAGCGCTTCCATGCCTTTCCGTCGCCAACCAAAAGGAAAAACCAGACCTTTTGATAATAACTTATTACGAACTCTTGTGAATAAGTTCTTTAGTGGGTTATTTACCTGAAGTTCAGTAATCGCAGTACCATGATAACTAAGCTCTATATTTGTAAATCCTTGAGAAGATAGAAGGTGACGCAAAGGCTCTTTGTCGAAAAAAAGCAAGTGTGGCTCATCAAGACTCTTGTGCTTCCAATCATTACAAGGTACCTCAATAAATAGCCCCCCCCCTTTTTTTAAATTTCGGCATGAAGAAGATATAAAATCTGCTGGTTGAGCAACATGCTCTAGTACGTGAGACATGACAACCAAATCCAGTTTTTCACCATGTAGCTCAGACTGCTCCTCTACAACAGTCACGCCAATATTGCCTAGAGGCTTATGGCACGATTGATCAGTCTCCAAAGCATAATAAACGCAGTTTGGAATTAGGGCTAACCAATTACGAGCAAAGTGACCAAGTCCAGGCCCACACTCCATAACGCTATTAACAACTATATTATGTTCAATCAAATACCTTCTTAAATGAGCCACTCTTAGCTTCGCTATTCCCGAAAAAAAAGCAGATGCAAGCCTAGACTGGTTTTGACCGCCATGCGCGGTATCAAAATAGCTTGAATTATAATCATCGATAGCTAACTGGCTCGGCATTGGCGTAGCAAAAAACATCCCGCAATTCAAACACTCTGCCCTATCTAAGCCTTTTAACATACGATGATGAGCTCTATATTGACCCCTTATTTCGAAGTCTGTGCTTTCACATACTGGACATTTATCATTCATATAAGCTATAAAACCTTAGCGTGTTAATCTATTTAAGTACGATTAGCGATTACTTTAGCTGGAACACCCGCAACAATAGTATAAGGCTTTGTAGATTTTGTAACTACCGCACCGGCTCCTACTACAGTTCCAACAGCTAAAGTTACATTTGATGTTATGACAGCATTGGATCCAATCCATACATCATCTTCAATATATATTTCACCTTTAATATGGGGCTGTTCGTTTATCTTGCGAGACGCTTTAACGCCGTGATCAGATGAACGAATTACAACATTGGGAGCTATCAGTACATCATTGCCTATTAAAACCCTACCGCCAGAGGCACCAATTTGTACATTAGTATTAAGCGAAACATTGTCACCAATAACAATTTCCCCCTCATTGGCATATAAATACAGCATTCCCATACTTGAAAAATTATTTCCTATAGAGATATTTTCTGGCGAGAGAATCACTGATGTTCTTTTAATATGAAGGCCGACACCACATACCTTAAATTGAAAAAAATAATATGAACTATATATTTTTAAAATTATTCGGTCAAAAAGCGAAAAAACTTTATTAACAGGGCATAAAAAATTCATAAAAAATTTCTTAAACATAATTTTTTAATAATTCCATCACTATAGAATTAAGGCTATCTTCATCACCCGCCAAGTAAATTTTAGCTCCATTATCACCAAAATTATGATCACAAATTAAATTTACTGGATCGTAGTAAACACAGGGGATATTTAGCGCTTCAGCAATATATGCTACGGATGTATAAGGGTAAGCGATAACAAGGTGGCACCCTGATATCAAATAATATAAATTAGCCTGATAATTGACTAAATCAATTGTCTCATTCGAGTTTAAAGTGTCTAAATAATCAAAATACTCTTTATCATATTGCTTTTTATGACCTCTTTTAGTTTTGAAGCTAAGAGATATTGGTTGTTTGAAACAAAGTTGCAAGTTATTTTTTAGAGAAAGTATTCCATTGACAAACGAAAACAAATTTGAAGGATGATGATAATTAGTAATTTGGCCATTTCGTAGTGCTATTTCATCACTAAATGGAGATGCATCAAAAACACAAATTTTTAGCCTATCTAGTTCTGGAGATGTAAGCTCGGGCAACTGCCAAACAATAGGCCCCACTACTCTAAAATCGTTACCAAGACCGAGGCTTTTTAAATAGTCAGCGAACGAGCTAGTCCAAACCCAGTGAGTACCTACTCTAATCCAGCGGAGGTTTGGCAGTGTTGATTCAAGTCTATCAGACTTATACGTGATCGACTTCCATGCTTGCGCATACCAAACCATATGCGTTTTGGTATGCTTTAGGCCTCTCATCCATAACGCCTGCTCAGTATAATTTGAGCAAGTCTGAATCACAGAAGTCATTAAACCTTTTCTATCTAGCATTGAAAAAACACTACTATAGGCTAACTCTCGACTTAATAATGACAACTGTGGAAATCGAATTATTGCAGAGAAATAATAAGCAAAAAGTCTAATATGATTTAAAAGTAATAAAACTCTATTAATAAAACCGAGATTAGCGCACTTTAAAAAAGTAATTACAGGCCGCTTACAGTAAGTTACATTAATGACGTCCGTAGACTGTAAATCGGACGAAGACTCAACAAACAAATGGACATCATTATGGAAAATATCGATTGGTCCATTTTTTAGATACTCTAAAAAATTTTCATCGCTATCATTATTAAAGATGGCTTCCTCACCTACCCCATATACGAGAGTTACACTTTTATGATTAGGGGATTTTTTATATATTGAGAGTGTTGCTAGCAAACAGTACAGCCAATGTGTAATAAAACAAAAAATATTTTCAACGCATTGCTTTGCATTTACATGAACCCTTCCAGTTCCAACCTCCAAGCTTGCCACACCGATATTAATTAATGTGTTTTTAGGGAGAGACTCATCGCCATTAAGCTCATTTAATTTTTTTGTAGTTTTAGCATATTCAGGTAACCCAAGTGATACCACTTTTTGTGTGAGACGCTCAAGGATATCAGATGATTCAGAACCACAAGTTGCAAACACTTTTGTATTAAACCAAGACTTCACATATTTGATATCATTATCGAATGCTAAACTACAGTGGTTACTATTAATTTTCATTGATTACTTAGTCTTGCCATCTACTAGTCGAGTGCTTGCCACCTGATTTGTTTCAATAAAATCAATAATTATTTTACAAATATTGGCAATATTATCATCACTGATGTCTGGCGCACTTGGCAAGCTAATACCTCGCTGTGAAATATCTTCACATAATGGAAGCGTCAAGCCTGTGTCGTAAATGGGTTGCTTGTGCATTGGAGGAAATACTGGGCGTGAATCCACTCCATTTTGTTTTAAAACTTGCATTAAATCTTCGACATTTACATCAACTAAATGAGTATCAATAAGTATGGTATACAACCAATAAACATTATCAGCCCAGTTCATATTGGATGGTAATGTGATGCACGGAATTGCCTCAAGATGCTTACTGTATTCCGCTGCAATTTCTTTTTTTCTTGATATTATGTTGTCAATTTTATGCATTTGTGCGACGCCTATGGCTGCCTGCATATTTGTTAGTCTATAGTTATAACCGACAACCTCATGCCAGTAACGTCGATCTTTCGACATTCCATGATCTCTTAACACTCGACATTTTTCAGCAATATCAGCGTCATCAGTGACAATCATCCCACCTTCACCTGTGGTGATAATTTTATTACCAAAGTAACTAAAAACAGCTATATCTGCTAGAGAGCCAACCATTCTATTTTTATATTTCGCCCCTTGAGCTTCAGCTGCATCTTCAACAACAAGCAAATTATGTTTTTTCGCTATTTCGTTGATAGGATCCATGTCTGCTGGATGCCCATAAAGATGTACTGGAATAATTGCTTTTGTTTTCGGTGTGATTGCAGCTTCAAGGTCTTTTCGTCTTGCACCAATAATAACGACGCATTTTTCGCCCCCACAATATCTTTGGCCGCATCCATAACCATAGCCAATAACTCGTCGACTTCAAACGAAGCCGTCTGGAATAAATTCGATATCTTTCGAAGTGTTAAGATATTGGTTTGTTTGCCAATTAATTTCATAAAATTTATACATATACAAACATAAATTTTATCTTGGATGTACACGATGATCCGGTGTAAATATACTACGAGCCATTGAAACGACAATACAAGACATAAATATAACAAGTCCTACAGTTTCGGAACCCATTTTGATAAGATAAT
>UPTG01003267.1_pt1 | contig 10425 bp, 13 predicted proteins | sample 2160121 | NCBI WGS metagenome assembly UPTG01 (sample SAMN06266255, study PRJEB28933) | marine metagenome | isolation source: Columbia River Estuary | place: USA:Columbia River Estuary, USA | collected 2014-07-27 | reverse complement strand
AGGAACACCAGAAGGTGACGCCGTAAGAGCATTACCTGGAAATCCAATTAGATATGATGGACAAGTAGGTGAACAAGATGGTTTATCTGGATGGGGAAAAGATGTTGTAAAAGATTTATCAGGCGCTAGAAGATGCCCTTCTGACTTTATGATGGGCAACGTTGTAACAATAGCAGCCAATAATGGTAACTCATATTACTTTGACGGTTCTGATTTTGTAGAAGGTGATAAAACTATTATTAGCGGAATTAACAAAATGAAATACAGAGAATTCATCGACGAACTTATTAAGTTAAAGATCATTGAAACTCCAAAATATTAATATGTCAGACTTTATTGGACCATTAGAAGAAAACTTTGAAACAGCAAACGCTAGGATAACACCCGGTCTTACTATCGGTGGTATGGGAGAGGTTTCTTTACCTACTCCTGAAAACGGAAATTTAGGTTCTGGAGATGTACCTGATATTGCAGATATTGACGATGATGAAGAAGAAGTTAAAAAGAAGAAAACTAAAAAGAAATTAGAAATGGAATCTACTAACATATATACTAACTTTTCAGAATTTGTTAACGAATCATTAATAACAGAAAGACGAACTTCCGGAAACGCAGTAGAAGATTTACATTTCGAAATGGATCCTAAAACAGCTGAAGATATGAAGATTGCAATCGGTGCATCTCAAGGTGAAGTTACTAGAAGAAAACAAATCGAAGGTGGTGAATATTCTTTAAGAAGATTTAGAAAAGAGATCAAGTATGATACAACTGGTAAAGATTTAGGATTATTCAAACCTGGAAGTTATATGGCCGCTACATCTGATTTAGGAGATGGACCACACGCCAAGAAGGTTAAGAAAGTAAAGTGGAATCAAAAGAAGTATGACCAATGGTTAGAAGATGTTGCATCAAATGATGGTTGGAAGAACGCTAGTGATATGGCACAAAATGCTAAACACGAACCAGGTTTACTTGATTGGGCTAAGAAAGCATTTAGAGGCGAAGATGTAATGCAAAGAATCCAATGGGATATAGAAGCATTTGCAGAATCAGTAGTTGGTGAAGGTGTAAAAGGATATAAGGTTGGACCAGAACTTAAGGATTTTGACGGTATGGATTTTGATAAAGCTCAATATGTTATTAGTAATGACAGTGGCTTTTCAGATGCTGTTGATGCAGATGACTGGAAGCCTATGCTTAAAATAGTACAGAATTCTAAATATAAGCAGAAGTTAAGAAAGTTTCTTATACACTCTGATAAAGACATGGAAAACTTTGCTAAATGGCTTTCTTCTGGAGACCACATGAAATCTGAATCAGCAATTACTGAATCTAAATTAACATGGGATTCTCTTAAAGAATCATTAGGTCTTAATGAAGGTAGATCTATTAATAAGATCTCTAAAGAACACAGTGCAGTAGTCTTAGATATGAAGGCAACTGTTGATGAATGGAAAGTAGCTGAAGGTGATAGAAAGTCTGAATTATTGGAGACACTAAGAGGACTTAATGCTAGAAAAGCAGAATTAGAAAAAGAATTAGATCAAGCAGTTGCTGGAAAAGATTCTGAAGTAGAACTAGCTTTAAGTGAAAGCAGAGAATTAATGGCAATAGACTCTTATTTGAATACAAAAGACGAAGAAGTTTTAATCGATTTCTTAGACGATGTATATGGAAATTCCGATGATAGAAAAACTAGAAAGGAATGGGAAGGTGCAAGAAATGATCTTGGTTATAATGAATTAATTGACTACGCAGTAGCTCACGCTGAAAACTTTGGTATGGACTTACAAGATATAGAAGATGCTATAGAAGTTTATGAAGCAAAAACAATCAATGAAAAAGATGATGCTGGAACACACTTAGACAACTTAGCTGATTTAGTAGGAAATGCTAAATCATTTATGAATGTTGGTAAAGAATTAAAAGCAGGTAATTACAAGTATGACTTTAGTACTGGTATGATGCCAATGTATATGATACATGCAGACGGTTTTAAATTCGCAATACTAAACAAGAAATATGTTGATGGTGGTGATAGAGAAGTTGGAGATATTGCAATTGGTTTAATGGAATCATTGAATGAACAAGCAGACGATGCTTTAATACTTATTCAACAAGCACTTAAAGGAATGAAAAACATGAAGGTTAATATTAAAGGAGACACTATAATAGTTTCTAATAAAGCCAAAGATGAATTTACATACTCGATGAATGATGCAGATGATGTTCAAGACTTTATTGCAACAATAGAAGAATCAATAAATCTTACTAAAAAAAAAGTTGAATCTTTAGACGAAAGTCTAAGAAACGATCTTAAAAAGTTTATTAAGAGAAACCAAGAGGAGCTTGATAGATTAGCAGACGGTGAACAATGGGAACAATTATACTTATTCTTATACACTGAAATGGATGTTGAACCTGAAAGCCCTGAAGCTGAAGAAATTAAAGCAGCTTTTGATTTAACGTACTAAACTAAAACACAATAACTTAAAAGAAGACTTCGGTCTTCTTTTTTTTTGTTTTTTACGATATATACAATGTAGCACTATGCTCATAAAAATACGTTGTTATGTAATGGCGAAAGAATTAAACGAAGAATCAGGTTTTAGAATTAGTATAAAAACACTTATAGGAATTGCTGTAGGTATAACAACAGTTGTTAGTTTCTGGTTTGCATTTCAAGCACAACTTGATAGCATGAGAGACGATATCGAAGAGGCAAAAACTCTGCCGGCTCCAAACATTTCTAGAACAGAATACGAACTCAAAGATGAGTTGGTACGTTCAACTATTCTAAATACACAAGAAGATGTATCTGAAATAAAGGAAGACTTAAAGGCAATTGAAAAACACCTTCGAGGAAAATAAACTATAACCTTAATGAAAAAATATTTACTATTAATAATTGCGTTGGTATCATTTAGTACTGCGGACGCACAAATAACAAAGAAAGTTAAATCATTCTTTAAGTACTCTACCTTTTATGGAGTTGCTGGACAATCTCAACCACAGACTAATGCATTTAGATCTTATTATGTAGATCAAGGTGGAGAGCTATTTGATATAACACCGGATGCTGAACCAAATTATTCTTACGGATTTGGTATTAGAAAGGTTGCAAGATTTGATTATGAGAATAAACCTAATCAATTTTATGATGGAACAGAAATCCAAACAGGATTAAGTTCTAATATAGGTGCTGTTAAAGGTTGGGAATATAAATTCCAATGGGAATGGGCAAGACAGTTTGGTAATGAATACACAAGAGAAGATATATTTCTTAGATATTTAGGAGATAACTTTATCTTTAAACTAGAACAAATGCAAGATGGTCTTGCAGATCTGGATTATAGAGCAGTAGATCTTAGATGGAGAAAACCAATAGGCAAGAAATTAAACTTATCAATCGGTGCTGCATTTAGAACACACAGACCTTATGGTTACTTACCAATCGCAGATTACTTAGATGATAATCCATGGTGGCAATTAGCATACGACAATGGTTACAGTGATAACTATTATGGTATCGATTATGATAACGATGGAGAATTAGATAACTTTGATTTCTTTTGGAATGATGAAAATGGCGAGAGAGTTTCAGATACAGATTTAGATTTTAGAACTAATGTATATGGTGGAATAGTAAACGACTTCAATAGAGAAGGACTTATACTAATTGAAGATCTAGGTACAATATCTCCAGTTATAGGATTAGACTTTTACCACTACTCTCAAGACGGTAATAACTGGGCACACATTTACACTTCAGTTATGCCATATCACCAACAGGTTATGGGTAACAAAGACTTTTCTTATGGTAAGTTTATTAGTGAAGGAGAAGATGCACAATGGACTGATTTTACAATCGGTGCAATGACAGGATGGAAAATAACAAAAAAACTAGGTGTTTTTGCAGAGATGAATTATCTACAATACTGGGATAGACAAGTATATGTAGCTAAAGCTGGTTTAAACTACCAATTCAGATAATATGAAAAAGTTCACATTAATATTACTAATAGCATTTGGTCTTTTAGGATCTGCCACTATAAATGGCTATTCACCTGAAAATACTAAAACTGAAAATGCACCAAAGTATCTGAAACCTGATACATTTGATAAAGCAATTAATACTGGTATAGTTATTGTGGAATTTGTAGCTTCTTTTGCTGATAAGTTTGAAGAATGGGAAGCAATTGAAGATGGTACATATTATAGAGTTGATATTGAAAAATATCCAGATCTTAAAAAGAAATATAAGATAAGATCTATTCCAACTATTTTAGTATTTAATAATGGAAGTAAAGAATTAACTTATAGAGCAAATATCATGTTGGAATTAGATGTTACTGCTGAAGAAATTCACGAAGACATTGAGGATCTATTCTCAGACAAATTCTAATATGTGGAGCAAGATAACAAAATATTTTAGATCAATTAAGAATACGTTACTGTATTATGATTTTCAACCATTGTTATTTTTTTGGATCTCAAGCGATATTCTAAACAACTTAGTATTGTGGACCGATCTAACATATTGGGAAGCAGCAGGTCAACCTAACACATATTGGTTGTATTTTGCATATCTTATGTGTAGTGTATCAATGATGATCTTTATAAACAATATCAAGTGGCTATCTAGATTTGTAACAGCATATTTGGTGTTATACTTATTTTCAACTATAAGATATTTAGTAAGTGTATTTGGAGGTGATGAAGCTTTCACATTAACAGATTTTAAAAATATATTGATTACATGCTGGTATGCTTTCATGTGGGCTTGGATTCTATTTAAGCTAAAGAAAGAAATACTAGAAAGATCACTAAGAAGATGAGCGAAAATCTAACTACAATAATAATTACAGCAATATCTGTCATCTTCGGTGCAGGTGGTTGGAAATTCTATGAGTTTCTTATTCGTAACAAACGAGAGAAGCAAAAAGAAAACAAATCTGAACAAAACATTTACAGAGATGATTTAATGGCCAGAGTTGAGAGATTAGAGAAAGACAAGAACGAACAGACCGAAGAATTAATGAAAGTTAAAGTCGAAGCAGCTGGTCTAAAAATGAAAGTTGAATTCTTAGAAAGAGAATTAGATAGAATCAAATCAAGATAATTATGAAAAGGTTTTTTAAAATATTAATTATATCATTTGTAGTAGGATTTATTGGAAGTGCCATTTATAACATATACATTCATAAGACAGAGATGTCACATATAGAAAAGATGATTCTACAAAACAACACTGTTAAGGAATCAATTGAAAATTCTAAATATCCTACAATTAACGAGCCAGCAAGTAGCCAAGTAACTGTGTTCGCAGGCGATAGTGTTAGAACTATTCGAAAATAAGTCACTCCAGATTTTTTTATGTCAGAAACTTTTTGTATATTAGTAGTATAATAAAAAGATAAACTAATTATTATGAAAAGTTTTAAGATACCATTCATGATGATGTTGCTACCATTTCTATCAGTATCACCAGGTGCAATATCAGACAATCCATTTCCAGAAGACAAAAGATTACCTCAAGTAGCAATCGCTACATTAACTCCAGAGCCAATTAAAATAGATACTACGTTTAAGTTAGTAGAAGCTTTAATTCAAGTAGAATCTAGAGGAAATGAAGGCGCGGTTGGAGATACTAATTTAGGAGAGCCTTCTATTGGTGTATTACAAATAAGACCTATCATGGTTCGAGAAGTTAATCGAATTCTCAAAACAACCGGAAGCGAAAAAAGATATAAGAAGAAAGATCGTTTTAGTAGAGTAAAATCTATCGAAATGTTTATGGTTTGGAAAAACTATCACCATCCAGAAGGTGGTTTTGAAACTATTGCAAGGAATTGGAATGGTGGACCAAGAGGTTACAAAAACAAGAGAACCGAACACTATTGGGCTAAAGTACAATTAGAGTTAAAAGATATAGATATATAACTAAAATAGATTATTATAATCACTAAAATAAAAAGATAAGATGGCAAGAATATTTTACGTAGTAGAAAAAGCAAATGATTACGTTAATGCTCATTTCTTTAAAACAGAAAACGAAGCTTTAACATATGGTATTGCAGAATTTCCAGATTTCGACATGTTCGATGAACCAATGGAAGATGATGAAAATGAAGTATGGTTACACGGCGATAAACTAGATTTTAAAAAAGGAATCTTATTTTCATTTGAAGAAGGTGAAGCTTATATTCAACCAATGGATGAAGACGAAGCCAGAAAGTATTGTAATGACGAAAATAGTTCAGCTATGTTCTTTGATGGATTTAAAAAAGGTATGTATGGTTATTTAGGTAACGGTGTTGACGGTAGAGGTTTTAAATGGGAATGGGACGGAAGTGAAATCAATGAATCTGAATCAAAAAGAAATGTTCCCACATTCGAAGAATTTACAAACACTACAGCTACTATAACAGAAGCAAACTCAGATGGTACTATATCAGATGACGAAGATGAATTAATGGACGATTTAATGGGTACTATAGAAGCAACAATTGATGATTTGATTGCAGATTCTAGAGATAAAGCTTATGAAATAGGAGGAGGTTTCAGAGGACCTGGTAATGTAGATAGAATTAAGAAACTATTAGTTGCTAAAGTCAAAAAAATGAAACTATAAATATGGAAACATTAAAATATGACGATTATTTAAACGAAGGTTTTAATGCGATCGTACCAACAGGTGACCAATTCGGTCAATTCTCACTAAAGCTTTTAGCAGCTAGAGATCAAGCACATGTATTTCATTGGCAAACAGATTCCTTTGCTCAACACGAAGCATTTGGAAAGTTTTATGATGAGTTTTTAGAAAACGTAGATTTGCTAGTAGAATTAATAATGGGTATTAAAGAACGTCCTATTTTTGGTAATAATGCTACAATAACTTTAAAGGATTATTCTGAAGGAGCTGTGGTTGAATTCTTTATGCACTTGTACAGTGTACTAACAAACGAAATACAAATAGTTGTAGATCCAATGCATGAAGAAGTATATGATCATGCAAGGCTAATTATAAGTCAGATAGATAAACTGAAATACTTATTAACATTAAAATAAAACATCACAATGAGTTTCGCAGATTTTTTAAACGAGAAGAATTTTCAAGTAGTTACTAGTGATCATGTCATTAAATATAGATTATCGTATCAATACGGTAAAGGTGGTTTTTTAGCATTAGCTTCATCTAGTAAAGAGAATGATAAAGAAATAGAAATAGGTGATAAGTTTGAAATAGGTAAAGCTATTGAAGATAGTATCAATGCAGAACTTAAAAAACGTAAACAGTTATTTACAGTAGAGGAAGATCACAGTTATCAAGGAGCTGGATATGCTTTTTATCTTGTAATGGACGAAGTGATAAAATTATTAAATAAATAAAATTAGATATGAAACACGTAAAATTATTTGAAGATTGGACAGATTTCTTACAATTACAAGCTGATAAAGCAGGAATGACTAGAACAGAATGGATGTCTTTTTATGGAGTAAACAACGAAGCTGTGGTTTCTGAAGCAAAACCAGCCGGACTTTCAAAAGAAGAAACATTAGAAGTTGCACAAAAATTTGCAGACGCTCTTACTAAATTAGATGGTAAAAAATACACTGTTAGTTCTGATTATGAAGAAGATTCATTTGACCTAGATATTGACGGAGAAGAATATGAAGGCGGTTCATATAATATTAATGACGATGGTTCAGTAGTTAACATGGCAGTTTGGAATGACAAAAACGTATCACCTACATATGGTGATAAAGATGATGATGTTAAAACTATTATGAAGAAAATCAAGAAACTAAACGCTTAAGAACATGACAATTCAACAATTTTTCAACAATCTAAGAGACAATCAAATCGTAAATGATTATATAGCGTATATGAAAGACACCTTAGGTGGTGGTTATATAAACTATTATTTTGAAGATGGTGGACAACATTACTCAGGTGCACCATTACCACAATTCAAGTATCACAATGTAAAAGGTAACTTACATCCTGTAGTTTGGGGTGGAAATATCAAAACAAATTTAATCCAGCATTTATTCGGATCAACTGAAAAGTTTTTTAACGGCATGTGTGTATTCGGAGAATTCACTGGATCTATATCTGCAGGAAGTTACGGAAGTAGACAAGGTTTTATTAGACCTTACATGAAATCAAAGGATAGTGATAGAAACGAACAATGGCAATATGTTGTTAGTTTAAGAACTGGTAAGAAATTTCTAGGAGACAAATATTGGGCTCCTGCAAATCCAGATACTAGTATGGAATTTTATAAGTATTTAGGATTAGCTAAAAATGCAGTTAGAGTAATTCAAAAAGAATCACAAAAGGTACTTAGCGATGCTCTTGATAGATTAATAACTGCAATTCAAAATGATCAAGATTATATTACATGGAAAGAAGCTGATAAAGTAGGAGCAAGCGCTGAAGAAGTAGCTCCAGAATTAAAATTAAGTGAAGTGTATTATGCACTTAAATCTTTAGTTAAACCTGGAATGAGATTAGATCAGAGTGAAGATGATGAAATTCAATGTAGCATTAGACATTGGGGTCGTTGGGATTCTGATTTTGATAGCGATAGAGAAGAAGAAGATTATGAAGATGATGATTACGAAGTTTTATCTGACGCATCAGATCAAGCACTAAATAAGATAGTAAGCGAGATTAAAGAGAAGTTTCCACAAGTTGACATAGACTGGGGAACAAGTGAAAAAAACTGGATTGATTTTACAATTACAAGAATTGCAAACGAATCTTTAGTTACTGAAGCTGAAGCTTATGTTACTGATAAATTTAAAGTAGGTGATAAGATCAAAACTGGATTTGGTGAATGGGAAATAATTGAAACAGATTATGCTCCTAAAAAGAGTTTTATGGGACCCTTTATATTTAAAGGAGACGATATGAAAAGAGTAAACATACCTAATCCTCCTAAGACTAACAAGAATGCTGTAGGTTATAAAGTTACTGATGGCGATAAATATCCTATTATTGGTTTCTTATATCAATATAAAGATATTACTAAACTTGCAACAGTTGGCGTTGATGAATCTGTAGTTAATGAAAAAGATAAACACGCATCAACTGATTTTTCTAAACCAGGAAATGATGGTGACATTTACTTTTCAAAAAGAGAAGGTGATGCTGTTGGTATTAGATTAGAAGATAAATTACAAATGATTTATGTTTTTCAAGAAGAACCTAAATTAGGAAGGATTCAAAAAACAGATAAACGTTGGAAAAACATGGGTCCAGCCTCTGAAGAACTTTTAATTGATTTAAGAGGTAGAACAGAAGGTAAAATATTATTTGACTTTGTTTCAACTCTTGAAGAATCTACAGTTACTGAAGGCATGTCTAAGTCTGCTATCAAAAAAGCTATTAAAGTTATTGATCAACAGATCGAAGACGAAGAAGGTGGAAATGGTGAACCATTAGATAATGAAACTCTTCAAGCATTAGAGCAAGAAAGAGAAAGATTACTAGGAATGAATGAAGGTAAATTCTCACCAATGGGATATGCTAAAAGAGTTGTAGATGGAAGTATTAAAATAAAGGATGCCATGAAAGAAGCTGGTATTTCTTTAGGTAATATAGCTAAATTGATCAAGAAGATAGACAAATCATTTAATGTTGATGCAGCCTTTTTAGAAAAGAATGTAATGCAAGATGATCCTGAAAAATTCGTTGAATCTAAAAAACTTAAGTATGTTAAAGTACTTAATGAAGGCGTAGATGGTTACACGTATAATAAATGGATTAAAGAGAATGGCAAGATTAAATATCCTAAGTGGATTGAGGAACAACGTAAAGAAATTATTAAGCAAGGATTAATGCAACCAGTGTATGATTCTGAATCTCAAAACATGATCATTTGGATTAATTCTTTTGGTAAGAAGTTTTTCCCTATAAATGCTGATTCAAAGAAGAGAGAAAAAGAATTTGGTAAAAACGGTTCTGAATTTATAAATAGATTCTATAATGATTTAACTGGATATAGTGCTTTCTTTTGGCAAGCTGCTACGATTTGTTTAGAGATTATCAGACACATAGAAGATATGCAAGTAAACGGTGAATCAATAGAGCCAAGTTACTATCTAGCAAAAGAGTATTTTAATAATCACGGCTTAGATACTAAGCGAAGCAGAATATTCAATAGTACTACTGAAAAGTTAGCGGTATGGATGAAAGATAACAATATCGAAACTTTATAAATTGAGTTTGATATATAATAAAAGAAAACAATAATAAAATATTATGGCAAAACAAATATTATCGTTCGAGGATTACAGTAAGAATCTTAAAGGTTCTGACGTAGGAGAACACGAAAACCCAGAAGGGTACCCAGCACCAGAAGGAGAAACTGATGATGTTGAAGATTTTAACGACGAAGAAGTTGAAGAGGATGA
>UPTG01003265.1_pt1 | contig 10430 bp, 9 predicted proteins | sample 2160121 | NCBI WGS metagenome assembly UPTG01 (sample SAMN06266255, study PRJEB28933) | marine metagenome | isolation source: Columbia River Estuary | place: USA:Columbia River Estuary, USA | collected 2014-07-27 | reverse complement strand
CTTTAACCTTGATGTGATTAAGGAAAAATTAGTTGAAATGTTACCTGTTTCTCCTCCTTATTATGATAAGGATGCAATTACTGATAAGTCCGAACGCTTTTTTATTGAAGAGATTATACGTGAAAAAATCTTAAAGCACTATAAAAAAGAAATTCCTTATTCTGTACAAATTGAAGTTGAAGAGTTTTTTGAGGAAGAAGATATCATCAAAATTAGAGCTATTATTTATGTAATGCGTGAAAGCCAAAAAGGTATCATAATCGGGCATAAAGGAATGGGCTTAAAAAGGATAGGGACAGAAGCAAGAAGAGATATAGAGAGGATGCTTGATAAGAAAGTATTTCTAGCAACTCCAGTAAAAGTAAAAAAGAACTGGAGAAATGATAATCAGCAGTTAAAAAAATTCGGATACGAATAATGAGTAATATTGTAGCAATAGTAGGGAGGCCAAATGTTGGGAAATCAACAATGTTTAATCGTTTTACTGAGAGTAGACAAGCGATTACCGATCAAACAAGTGGAGTGACTCGTGATAGACATTACGGTAAAGCAGACTGGTCTGGGCGTGAATTTTCAGTGATTGATACTGGTGGTTATGTTCAAGGGAGTGATGATATTTTTGAGGCAGAGATCAGAAAACAAGTTGAATTAGCTATTGATGAGGCAAATGTGATTTTGTTTATTGTTGATGCAAAATCTGGAATTACTGACTTGGATCAGGCAGTAGTGAAACTACTCAGAAAATCAAATAAAAAAGTGGTTCTTGCTGTAAATAAAGTTGATAATACTCAACTCTTAGAAGAAGCAGTTGAGTTCTATAATTTAGGTTTAGGCGATTATATTCCCGTTTCATCAATAAGTGGGAGTGGCACTGGTGAGGTACTTGATGAATTGGTTAAGAATTTTGATGATGATTTAGAATTTGATGATTCGGAATTGCCAAAATTTGCAGTAATTGGAAGGCCAAATGTTGGAAAATCTTCAATTATAAATGCTTTGATTGGAAAAGAGCAAAACATTGTTACTGATATTGCGGGTACAACTCGTGATTCTTTAAATACAAACTATAATAAATTCGGATTTGACTTTACTTTAGTAGATACTGCAGGACTTAGAAAGAAGAAAAATGTACATGAGGATTTAGAGTTTTATTCTGTAATGCGTTCGGTTCGTGCTATTGAACATTCTGATATTTGCATACATGTAATTGATGCTGAAAGAGGATTTGAAGCTCAAGATCAAAGGATATTTCATATTGCTGATAGGAATAAAAAAGGAATTGTTATTCTGGTAAATAAGTGGGATTTACTTGATAAATCAACTGAAACTGCTAAAAAAGCGGAAGAGCAGATTAAAAAGAAAATTGCTCCATTTACTGATGTTCCTATTGTATTTGTATCTGCATTAGAGAAACAAAGATTGCTTAAAGGATTGGAAACTGCAATTCAGGTACATAAAAATAGAACTCAAAAAATTGCAACTTCTGTACTTAATGAAGTGATGTTACCTCTTATTGGTCATCATCCGCCACCAGCAACAAAAGGTAAATACATACAAATTAAGTATTGTATGCAATTACCAACTGAAACACCAACTTTTGTATTTTTCGCTAATTTGCCTCAATATATTAAAGAGCCATATATGCGTTATATTGAGAATCAATTGCGTGAACATTTTGATTTTTCAGGAGTTCCTATCCAAATTTATTTCCGTAAAAAATAGGTTATTATTATCTAGTGAATGACAAAGTATTATGCTAAGCATAATACTTTATTTATAATATCTTAGCTTTACAAATGTTAATCAATACAATTTAATTATGAGAAAATTAATTTTTTTAAGTGCTGTAGTTTTAACTATGGTATCATGCACAAATGTTGCATTTGTAAAGCCACAACCTGAAGGAATAAAAGCTTTGACTGAAATTCCAGAAAATCTGCAAGGAACTTATGTTATTAATGATTCTATTATTGTTAAAGCAAATGCTATTGGTGAAGATACTTTAGGTAAAACTCTTGTTGTAAAGAAAAGGGGTAACTTTTACTATCTTAACTTTAAAGAGGAGGAGGTTTATGAATTAACTGTTGTTAAAGTGGTTCAATGTCTTAATTATGAGAAAATAGAGATGTTTCATCCAAAAATATCAGATGATAACCAAGATAAGTTTAAAGTTATAGAGGTAAAATCAAAAACTTATGGCACTGAAGAAGTAAAAGAGTATATAGTAGATAATGTAAGTATAACTCAGCTGAGCAAAATGTTATCAAAGGATAAGAATAATCTTGAGCTTACACGGATAAAATAAATTTTACTATTTTTAACAAAAAATAAATATTATGAAAAAGACAATTTTATCAATCGCATTAGCTGTGAGTTCAGTTATTGCTTTTGCACAAACAAATGCAGATGTAGTAGGAGAGTGGTATAATGCCGAAAAAGATGCAGTTATTACACTTTATGAAGATGGCTCCACAATTTCAGGTAAAATTACTTGGATGAAATTTCCTAATGATGAGAATGGAAACCCTAAAACGGATCCTTTAAATCCAGATGAAAAATTAAGAAGTAGAGCAAGACTCGGAATGGTTATGATGAATAACTTTACTCATATTGAAGGTAATGTTTGGGATGATGGAAATTTGTACGACCCTAAGAAAGGAAAAGATTATAGCGGAATGATTACACTTGCTGATGAAAATACACTTGACTTAAGAGGGTATATTGGATTTTCATTTATTGGTAGATCTTCTACTTGGACTAGAAAATTAGATTAACAAAAAAGAGAACTATATGAGATTTGATAAATTTTGTCAGAGTTGTATGCTTCCTAAAAAGCATGAGTTATTTAATAAAGGAACTGAAAAGGATGGAAGTGAAAGTAATGATTATTGTAAAATGTGTTATGTAGATGGTGCATTTACTCAACCAGAAATCACTACAGCAAAAGAAATGCAAATTTTTGTTAAAGGAGTATTGAAAGAACAAGGAGTAGGAAAAGTTAAAAGATGGTTTTATACTTGCAGTATTCCGCAATTAAAAAGATGGAAAAGAAGATAAATAATATCTCTTTTTAATTAAAAAGCCGAGCATTTGCTCGGCTTTTCTTTCATATTCCTGAAAGGGATTAGTTAATTCCTATCAATTCTACTTCAAATACTAAAGTTGCTCCAGGTCCAATCATTCCTCCAGCACCTTGGTCTCCATAAGCTAATCCAGAAGGGATAGTAAGCTTCCATTTATCTCCAACACTCATTAATTGTAATGCTTCAGTCCAACCTTTAATAACTTGAGTTACCCCAAATGTAGCTGGCTGCCCTCTATCTACTGAACTGTCAAATACAGTTCCATCAGTTAACATTCCATGGTAATGTACTGTTACTTGATCAGCAGTAGTTGGTTTTGCTCCATCTCCTGAAGTAATAACTTCATACTGTAATCCGCTTTCAGTTGTAATTACTCCTTCTTTATCTCTATTTTCTGCTAAATAAGCATTTCCAGCTTCATTTGCTTTTGCACTTTTCTCAGCTTGCATTTTTCCAAAGAAGTCTTGTAAAATTGTCATACTTTCTTCTTCTGAAATGTCTAAATCATTTCCTTCAAATACATCAGTAAATGCTTTTGCTACTGCTTGTGCCTCAATTGTTTCCATTCCTTGCTGTTTAACGCTTGATGCCATGTTCACTCCTAGTGAATAACTTACTTTTTCCATCTCTGTTTCTGGTGTTTTGTAAGATGCAGTATCAGTACATGAACTAAAGATTAGTGCAATGCTTACGATTAATAAATTGATTTTTTTCATGATATAAAATTTTGTTGGCAAAACTACAATTATTGTTTATTAAATTGAAAAAATAGTAAGCAATTTTTTTATATTTGGCTTTTGGAAAACTAAAAAATAAATAATGGAAATAATAAAAACTCCTATTGAAGGATTACTAGTTATAAAACCAATAATTTTTGAAGATGATAGAGGTCATTTTTTTGAAAGTTGGAGTAAGGAGTCCTTTAAAAATATTGGTTTAGATTTAGATTTTGTTCAGGACAATCAGTCTTTATCTCAAAAGGGAGTGTTAAGAGGTTTACATTTTCAAAATCCACCATTTGCGCAAGGCAAATTAGTAAGAGTGATTAAAGGTTCAGTTCTTGATGTTGCTGTAGATATTCGTAAAGATTCTCCAACTTATGGTGAGCATTTTGCTGTTGAACTTTCAGAAGAAAATAAAACTATTTTTTGGATTCCTCCAGGTTTTGCTCATGGTTTTGTTACTCTAGAAGATGACACTATATTTATATACAAATGTACGGGAGTATACAATAAGGAATCAGAAGGATCATTGATTTGGAATGATGATGATATTGCAATTCATTGGGGAGTAGAGAGCCCACTTGTTTCTGATAAAGATTTGGTTGCTGGAAGTTTTAAGAATTTTGAGAGTAAATTTTAATATGAAGAATAAACACATTTACTTTTTAGGTTTTTTGGTATTTATATTAGCTGCTTCTCAGCTTTTTATTTATTCAGCTGACTTAAAAACTGAGGATGAACTCCATCAGCAACATTTTAATATGAAATATGGAATTTTTGCAATTGTTCAGCCAGAGGAGTTGAGTTTTGCAGGTGAAGAAATTCCTATTTATTCTTCTGAAATTTGGGAGCGAATTGATAAGGAGTTGTTGAAGAATACTTATTGGCAATCCAATACAATGTTGTATTTTAAAAAGGCAAATAAATACTTTCCGATTATTGAGCCCATCTTAGAAAAGTATAATATCCCTGATGATTTTAAATATCTTGCTGTAATTGAAAGTGGTTTGGATAATGTGCGTTCTCCTGCTGGAGCTTCAGGGTTTTGGCAAATTTTAAAAGGTACAGCTCGTGAGCATGGCCTGGAAGTTAACGCTTCAATAGATGAACGCTATAATTTAGAAAAATCAACTATTGTGGCTTGTGAATATTTGCAAGATGCTTATGATAAGTTTGGTAATTGGACAATGGCGGCTGCCTCTTATAATATGGGTAAAAATGGAGCGAGAAGAAAAATAGAGAAACAAGGAAGTAATAATTACTATAATTTGTTTTTGAAATCTGAAACAGCTCGTTATGTTTTTAGAATTATTGCTGTAAAGGAAATCATGGAAAATCCTAGAAAGTATGGTTTTATGTTCAGAGATAAGGATATGTATACTATGCCAAACTATACAACAGTTGAGGTAGATTCGACTATTGTTGATTTAGCTGATTTTGCAAAAAAAAATGGAATAAATTATAAATTATTAAAGCAGTTTAATCCTTGGTTGAGGTCAATATCACTTCCTGATAAATCAAGAAGAAAATATATTTTAAAAATACCTACAGATACTGATTTAATGGTTTTTGAGGATTTTGCAGTAAATACAGATTCAGTAAAATAAGATGTCAAGCCAGAAAGATTTTATAAAGATATATGGAGCTCGAGTTCATAATCTTAAAAATATCAATATTGAGATTCCTAGAAATGAATTAGTTGTTTTTACGGGTAAAAGTGGTAGTGGGAAATCATCTTTAGCATTTGATACTATCCATGCTGAAGGGCAAAGAAGATACCTTGAAACTTTCAATGCGTATGCGCGTCAGTTTTTAGGAAACATGGAGCGCCCGGAGGTTGATAAAATTACAGGGCTGAGCCCTGTTGTTGCAATTGAGCAGAAAACCACTTCCAAGAATCCAAGATCAACAGTTGGAACAATTACAGAGATTTATGATTATTTGAGATTGCTTTATGCAAGGGTTGGAACGGCCTATTCTCATAAATCAGGAAAGAAAATGGTTCGTTTTACAGATGATCAAATATTGAAGCTGTTGCAAAAGGATTTCAAGAATAAAGCGATAAATGTACTTGCTCCAATTGTTCGTTCTCGTAAAGGCCATTATGCTGAGCTTTTCCATTCTTTAGCTAAAAAGGGATTTATCAAAGTTAGTGTTGATGGAGAGATAATTGAAATTACTCCATCATTGAAACTGGATAGATATAAAACACACGATATTGAAGTAGTAATTGATCGATTAAAAGTTTCTGATAAAAATGCAAAACGCTTGCTTTCTTCTTTAAAACTTGCTATGAAAGATGGGAATGGAGTGATGATGGTTATTGAAAAGGGTAAAACAGATGCAAGATATTTTAGTCGTTCGCTTATGTGTCCTGAAACTGGAATTGCTTATAAAAACCCAGAACCTAATTCTTTTTCTTTCAACTCACCAAAAGGGGCGTGTAAGGTTTGTAATGGCTTGGGTAAATATAAAATTGTGGATGAGGAAAAGATTGTTCCAAATCATGATTTGAGCATAAATATGGGGGCAATAGCACCAATTGCAAATCGAAAATCTGATTGGATAATTTCTCAAATTGAGATAATTGGTAAAAAATATGACTTTACACTTTCTTCTCCTTTTTCAGATATTCCTAAAAAAGCAGTTGAGGCTATAATGTATGGAGAAACGGATACTTTAAAAGTAAAATTAAAAACAGCAGGAATCTCGAAAACATATAAGTTAAATTTTGATGGAATTGTTAATTTTATCCAAGAACAATCTAAGAATTCCTATGTAAAATCAATTGAGAAATGGGCATCAAAATACATGTCCGAACATGATTGTAAAAGTTGTGGAGGAAGTAGGTTAAATGTAGAGTCATCTCATTTTAAAGTTGCCGGTAAAGGAATTCATGAAGTGTCTAATATGGATATTTCTTCTTTTGAAGACTGGGTTTTAACTATTGAGAAATCATTAAATAAAAACGAACTTAAAATTGCAAAGCAAATAATAAAAGAGCTGAGTAAACGCTTGCAGTTTATTGTTGATGTTGGGCTTTCTTACCTTTCATTAAATAGAAGTTCCAAAACTTTAAGTGGCGGTGAGGCACAAAGAATTCGTTTGGCTACTCAAATCGGAACTCAATTAACAAATGTGCTCTATATTTTGGATGAGCCCAGCATTGGTTTACATCAAAGGGATAATCTAAAGCTGATTGATTCTCTAAAAAAACTGAGAGATATTGGTAATTCAGTAATAGTTGTTGAGCATGATAAAGATATGATAAAACAAGCTGATTTTATTGTTGATTTAGGTCCAGGTGCTGGAGTTCATGGAGGAGAAGTTGTAGCTCAAGGGAAATATCAAAGTATAATTGATGCTAATCAGTCTACATCTGAGTTTTTGAAAGGAACAAAAGAAATTGAGGTCCCTAAAAAAAGAAGAAAAGGAAATGGAAAATTTCTTAAAATAAATGGCGCTAGAGGTAATAACTTGAAAAATATTGATATTGAAATTCCTCTTGGTTTACTCACTTGTGTTACTGGTGTTTCTGGTAGTGGAAAGTCTACTTTAATAAATGAAACGCTTTATCCAATATTAAATAAGCATTTTTTCAGAGGAGAAAAAGAGCCTTTGCCGTACAAAACTCTTGAAGGGTTTGAAAATATTGACAAAGTTATTGCTGTTGATCAATCTCCAATTGGGCGTACTCCAAGGTCAAATCCAGCTACTTATACAGGGGTTTTTTCTGATATCAGAAATTTATATTCTAATCTTCCTGAATCTAAAATTAGAGGATATAAAGTTGGGAGATTTTCATTTAATGTAATTGGAGGAAGGTGTGAAGGATGTAAGGGTGGTGGAATGAAAACTATTGAAATGAATTTTTTGCCAGATGTAGAGGTGCATTGTGAGGATTGTAATGGAAAGAGATATAATAGAGAGACCCTTGAAGTTCGCTTTAAAGGAAAATCAATTTCTGATGTTTTAAGCTTGACAATTAATCAAGCTGTTGCGTTTTTTGAAAAGCTCCCTTCTATATATAGAAAGATTAAAACAATACAAGATGTTGGTTTGGGTTATATAACTTTGGGTCAGTCTGCAACTACTCTTTCAGGAGGTGAAGCACAAAGAATTAAGTTGGCTTCAGAGTTATCTAAAAAAAGTACAGGAAATACTTTTTATATTTTAGATGAACCAACAACTGGTTTGCATTTTGAGGATGTTCAAGTGTTACTTGATGTAATAAATACGATAATTGATAAGGGAAATTCTGTTTTAGTAATTGAACATAATCTGGATGTCATTAAAGTAGCTGATTATATTATTGATATTGGAAAAGAGGGTGGAGAAAAAGGTGGTTATGTTGTTTGTAACGGAAAGCCCGAGAAAATTGTTAGCTGTAAAGATAGTTATACGGCAAAGTTCTTAAAATATGAATTGAGTTAATTTTGTTATATTTGAACGTTTAATTAAAAGATGAAGAATGATTAGTGCAGATGAGATTAAAATAAGAAGAGCTTTTAAAGAAAAAAATTGGAATGCTATAAAAACTTCTGATTCTTGGCAAATTTTCAAGATAATGTCAGAGTTTGTTGAGGGTTTTGAAAAGATGTCAAAAATTGGACCTTGTGTATCAGTTTTTGGTTCAGCAAGAACTAAGTCAGATAATAAATATTACCAACAAGCAGATGAGATAGGCTACCTTTTGACTCAAAAAGGATATGGTGTAATTACTGGTGGTGGGCCCGGAATTATGGAGGCTGCAAATAAAGGTGCAATGAGAGGGGATGGAAAGTCAGTTGGATTAAATATTGAACTTCCTTTTGAGCAATCACACAATGAATTTATTGATAATGACAAAATTTTAAATTTTGATTATTTCTTTGTAAGAAAAGTGATGTTTGTAAAATATGCACAAGGATTTATTGTACTGCCAGGTGGTGTTGGAACCTTAGATGAGCTTTTTGAAGCGATTACATTAATACAAACAGGTAAGATTGGAAAATTCCCTATTGTGCTTGTCGGAAAATCATATTGGAAAGGATTAATGGGGTGGATAAAAGCGACTATGCTAGCAGAAGAAAAAAATATTAGTCCTGAAGATTTAGACCTTTTTAATATTGTGGAAACTCCTGAGGAGGCAGTAGAAATCATTGAAGAATTCTATAGAAAATATACTTTAAAACCTAATTTTTAGGATATCTGATTACATTCTGTTTTTTTTAGTATTTTTACGGCAATATAAAAATCAGAATAATGAATCAATTTTTGAAATATCTTTTTACTTTATTAATTCTAGTGTCATCAACTTTTGTGTACGCACAAGATCTTGATTTTGACTTAGAAAAAAAGAAACCGTTTAATCCTAAATTTACTTTAGGAACAGGATTTTATACTTTAACTGGAGATATACAGAATGAAGAGTCTGGTTTTTTAAGAGGAACTAACCCTGGTTATAATGCGGGTTTGAAGTTTGGATTTACAAATAATTTAGAGTTGTCTTTTTTAATAATGAAATCAACTTTCCAATCGAATAATGGTATTGAAGAATTTAAATCAGAAGTAGATGGTATGGGATTGCATATAGGTTATTCAGCAAATCAATTGTTTAAACAATCAAGAATTAGTCCGCTTTTAACTTTTGGAGTACAAAGGTTAAGTTATAAAACTAATGATTTTGATAGAGAAAGTGCAATAGCGATTCCTTTTGGTTTAGGAATTAGAATCAATGTCACTGAAAGGTTAGAATTTGACGCATCATTAAATTGGGCGGTAGGTATGGGTGATATTGATCATGGAGTTGATGATGGTTCTGATGGGTATAAATCATTTAATATCTCATTGCATTATGATTTATTTACTCCTGGTCCGAATAGTGATGATGAGTATTTTGATGATAGTTATTATGCTGATGTTGATTTTGCTAAATTAGAAAATGAAGATGAAGATGGTGATTTAGTTCTTGATGTAGATGATTATTGTCCTAAGACTCCAATTGGTGTAAAAGTTGATGCAAATGGTTGCCCTTTAGATGATGATAATGATGGGATAGCAAATTATATTGATCAGCAAAAAAATACTCCAGAGGGTTCAATTGTTGATGAGTTTGGTGTTCGTTTAACTGCTGATAAATACCATAGTATGTATTCAGAATATGAAGCTGCATCAAGAAAATATGCAAACTTCTACAATGAATCAGAGATTAAAAGAGAAAATTACAAGACAGTTGATGAGTATTTAATTGCTAAGGCAAATGCTTTTAATAAAGCTTATAATGAAGGTCTAAAAGATGATGATGAAGTAAAAGCTTTAGTTTATAAAGTTAAAATTGGAGAATTCTCTGATGGAATCCCTGCAAAGATTGCTAATAAATTTTTAAGTATTGACGATCTAGAAAGTGTTACTCTTGAGAATGGTGAAGTACTTAATGCCAAAATTGTTGCATCTAATGCCAATATGAAAACAACCGTTTTAGATATGGTGGGCCCCAGACATTTTGAGGCAGATTTTGTTAAGCGGGTTGGTGATATTCGTATGCGTGGCGCTGCGGCAAAAATTCATATTGCACTTAATGACCTACCTGAATTTAGCGGTCTTAAAAGTGAAGATCTTATAAATAGGCTTGTGATTGCACCAA
>UPTG01003258.1_pt1 | contig 10446 bp, 6 predicted proteins | sample 2160121 | NCBI WGS metagenome assembly UPTG01 (sample SAMN06266255, study PRJEB28933) | marine metagenome | isolation source: Columbia River Estuary | place: USA:Columbia River Estuary, USA | collected 2014-07-27 | reverse complement strand
GTTTCCTGAAAGGATGGTCGTTCGTTCGCGAAATTATAGCTGCACTTGCGACGGCCATTTTGGCAGATTGAGAAAACATGAGGCTATGTTCTGACATGACTCTGCGGAGGAATTATTGTAGCCATTCATTGATTCGAAAAGGCATCCTTTACCGCTCTCTGGGCGGAGTAAAAACTGGTCTGCTGTTTGTGCATTGAGAAAGGAACCTTATGCAGGAATCCCTTAATGTATGTAGCAACATTTAAGGTAAAACAAAAGGCTGTTTTCCCAATTTGTTTTGCTAACTAATAGCACTGGCCAATATTTGGGATGTTTTTTCATCGAAAAACGATGAAAAAGCCACATGTGACCTGCCTGCTCGGATTTTGATCATTTATTTTCGAATCAATATTGATCTCAGATTTTTGCATTTCACAATTCACAATTTCGTGAATCATGGCGCCAATACCCGATGCGAGTTTTTACGATGATGCCGAATCCGATGGCACTAATGACGAGCTCATCGTTGTTGATGATGAAGATGACATCAGTGATGAGGAAGAAGATTTTGAGATGCCTATTGATGGCATGTTCATTGTGAATCTCATGGGACTAAATATAGCGCCTGGAATGTTGGGGAATGACGGCGCCGGCGTAATCGAAAATGACAACAATAGCGGCGCCGCCGTGGAAGAACATGTCAGCCCCATCAGGGTGCCTCACTTCCTTGCAGCAAGTGTTGGGCGTTTCCAGCCTTTTCCATACCCCTTGATTCCAAGAGGGCCTGGGAACGACCTGATTGACACATCTGTTCATCAATATCATGACGACGTTGTCGTTGAGCGCCGTCGCCCCGCACGCTGGGGGCTGGTGACGGATTTCCTGGACCAGCCAGGTTTGCTCAAGACTGAAATCTATCTTGAGGTGTTTGATCCTGAATCAGTCAATCGTGCCGATTGTGACTATCGCTTTTTTCACTTGCATGTGTTCGTGCTTGTGAAAAAGTTTTTAGGCATCGCCGGAGAGCCGATGGAAATGGAAGTAAGTTTTTAGTCACAACTGTGTCATTGTTTATTCTATGATCTTTGAATCTGTGAACTCATCACTGATGTCCATAAATCTTTGCCATGATCATGCGTCACCATGAAGCTGGTCGATTAGCTGAGCTCGTGCTCAAACGCATTAAAGGGAATGAACGTCGCCGCCAACGGCGATGCTTGATGTCGAAGGACGAAAGGACTGAAGAGCTCGAACGCAGACGGTGGCGTAAAAGAATGCTCAATGGATTTTTGTTGGAGGAAGCTGATGAAAGTGATAATGACAGCAATATCCAAACAGAAGAGGATGGGTTTAGGGATGCTTATGCAAACCTTTTGCCGTTGGATTCAACTGGACAATCTTATGTTGAGATTTTATCCGGGAGAAAAAGACTGATACGAATAATATCAATTGAGTTCAGGGATTTGACGAATCAAGAACGAACTGATGTTATTCGAAAGACCCAATTATATAATGAAATACACAATGAATGAACTAAATATTTGATCTAATCGAACTCAACATACTCTCCCATAGAGTTGTCAGCTTCAGGTACTTCCTCAACTAGAAGGTTGTCAATATTATTCGACAATAATGTCATGACTTTTGCCGATGCTTTTTCAAGCGCTTTGTTGTGCTGTTGATTAATCCTTGCGGTATCACGCAAATATAAGCGGTAAGAATCGCCCATCCATCGTAAACGGCTCTTAATCATGTCCGGTTTTACTCCTGCTTCATCCAGCAGAACACAAGCAAACACCCTAAAAGAGTGTGATGAGTATTGCTTAATCTCATCCTCAGACAAATCTGGATGTACTTTTCTCGCTGCACTCCTCAGGAGTGTTGCAATTCTTCCGTTCGAAAGGTATCGAATGTTACCTTTTGTGTCCAAGGTTGCTGCCATTGGTTGATCCTCAGGCTGTCCTATTGCAATTGAGTTCATGTAAATCTCCAGTGCTGCCAATACTGGACAAATATCACTATTTTTATAGTCACGCACAACCGTGATCTTCTGACCATTGCGTCGGTTCTTTTGGATGCGCCATGTGATAGTGACTTTTGCCACACGATCCTTTGTCTTTTGATTGAACGTTTTTATGACTCGATTCTTGTTGTCGTAAAATGTGTAATCCTTTCTGATCCAAGCCTTGATCACAGTTTTGCCTGATGGGTATTCATGACAATCTACTTTCGATATTGTCTTCTGTGCATACTCGCTCGACCTTGGTCCAATTACTTTTGCTAATTTTGCAATCGACGCCAAGAGTTTAGTCTCCTGACTGGCACTCGAAGCATTTCCACGTTTTATAATCTCAGCAAACATCTCCATTGTGATTGGTTTGCGTTGTGTGGCAATGTCTTCCTCGCGCTCTAAATTGTGCACAATTACGGCTGCCATATTCTGTTTGTCATCAAAGTTTACAGGTGGAGGAAAATCTCTTAACAGAAATAGATTGTTCACAGCATTGAAATATCCACGGACTGTCTTGGATCTCAGCTCATTTTTATTATTCCAGTTAGTGCCTAACATGAGGTCTTTGCCATAACAAGCTATGATACGCATCCAACCTAGTTGATTGCCGCACACATCTTTCATTTGTTTCTTTTGGCACCAATCTATGAAATGAGCTTGCCTAGCCCGTTCTGTCTCAATTGCATTATCGCTCTTGGACATGGCAATTTCTCTGTCAACAAGATGTCCCAAATCATTGAGAGCAGCTCTTGACTCGGTTGAAAGGAACGACAAACTTTCAGTTCCTTGAATTTCTGTTTAAGTGATGTGTAAGCAAAAGTAGGCAAGTTGTTTGAAGTGTCAGGGCATGAGTTTCTTTTCAGGCGTGATATTTCATCAGCAATCGTGTTTTGTTTTGTTGAGATCCATTTTGAATTGATGCCCAGTGGAGATCCAATGAGCAAACCGCAGAAGAATCTTGCAAGACGTCTGCCAATTGCAGATTTTTTGCAAGCATGCATGGTCCAATTTAAAGCCGACATATTGTCAGTCACATTGAGCACTATTGGACATGGATCATCCGTAACTTGTTCAGTGGTGACTGCCGTATATGCAGCTGCATAGCTGATCACCACAACCACGAATTCCAAGACGTTAATCGAAATCAATTGGCCATTCCTGCCATCTCTGTTGTGCAGCAGTGTTCTTTGCACGACTTTGTCAGGGAAATATAGCTGCCAAATGAATCTCAAATCAATAGAGAAACCTCCGCCAGCGAGGAGAGACGCATCTCCAAATTGTTGCCATAATGGAATTCGAGGAATGATCAAACCCAATTTTGTACGCCAAGGTATGTCAGATCCAAAAGCCAAAGCTTGTCGAATGAAATCAAGTTCATCTTTCATTGTCTTGTTGATTCTGTAACGCAGCGGAGCCTTATGCACCATACGGGCTGCTTCTTTCAAAGCAAAGTGCAATTCCTTTGCTGGATTGTCACTATGTTTAAAATCTCTCATCTGTATCTTGTGTGCCAGATTTTGAAAGCGATGGGATGACTGCGCCAAGAACTTTCTGTTCTCCTGCAGGGCAAAACCAACTGATGCGTAGATATGAGACATGAGATGAAAAACCCAATTGGCTCCTTCGCTGAGGCGGGCCAATTTTCCCAATAGTTTACTTGCGCATTTTGCTGTGAACATCACTCGTGACTTTGGCCAAGAAATATCGATCAAATCAATGCATTCTTTTCTGTACTGATCAGAGACTCCAACATCGAGCTGAGAGAAATTCATATCAATACCCAACATGATTTGCGATTCTCCTACTACATGTCCTACCCACTTGTCCATTGCCAATGAGCATTGTCTGACTTCCGTATCAGGAAGTCCCATGACCGTAAAGATGGCTTCAATTGCTGCGGCCAGTAGCTGCTCCATATGTTTTCTGCCTGGTGCTGCCATGAGCGCATCATCAACGTACATCAATGCTCGCAGTGGTTTCATCTTGCCCTGTTCGTCAAGAATGCCTGGATTGAGAGGGCATGGTTTGGCTGTTACAAAATCTTTTTCTTTGCTGCAAGAACTATCCCAGATCAGCATGTCCAAATATTTCTTATGTTTCTGAACCAGATCCTTTTGCGGAAAGTACACTGTTGTCATCGTTTCAATTGCTCGACGGAAAGGCTCCCAACTCGAAGCTGATGTGACTGATCCGAAAACCATTGCTGTTGCAAGACAATAAAATGCATCAGCGAGGAAACCAAAGGCACCCGTAAGGTCTGGGTGAATACGTGGAAAACGAAAACAGGCTTTCACATCGGCCATGGCTGCAAGTATGACTGTGTCCGGGAAACTAATTCTCATATTGTATACCCAAATATAGAACTGCATCTTCGTGATGCCAAAGGTAATTGGTGCCTCGTCATCTGTTGGAGTATGCTCATTCAGAACTAGGTCATCGTAAGCAAATTTTGTTGAAGCATCCCACACAACCCTATCATTCTTTCCTGCTTTGATAATGATCCCTTGACTGTTGTGGCGACAATATGGGCTGCAATCTAAGATCCAAGGTGGCAGAGGTATCAAATGGCTAAACCTATCTTCCTTGTTGACAGTTTTTCTGACCTTTTCTTCATTCATAACAAAGTTCTTTTGGTTGCCTCTCTTAATCATCAACGCTTTGCTCGCGGCTGACTCCTCAAGCGCAAAGTCTGCAGGACAACCACTCGTGAGAATACGCATGATCTGCGACATGTCATCTACTGGTACATGCGGCATCAATTTCTCCTTGAGCATTTTGATATCACGATACGCCCCCGTGTACTCTCCTCCCAAGTATCTCACAAGCATGCCTGGGTTCAAACCATAATGAATCATGGCTGCTGCCATCATGTCCACTCTTTCGAGTGACACTTCCGTCTGATTTGCATACCCTATACGCGGATGCCTCAACGGAGTAAAATCAACAGAGAGCAGGCGCTTTGTCTCAATAGTGACCTTTGCGAAACGTTTTGACACCAGACACATAGATCGATAATCTTCCTCCTCGATTGCGTAATCGTAGACTCTTTTCAATATGCCTTGATGCCGAAGTGCTATCACCAAGACATTGTAGATGTCCAAATCCTTGACCCTATAGACTCTTCTGATGTTTGGTCTCATAATCGGAGCGGTGACAAGATTGCTGATGGATGGAATGATGGTGGATGATTGTGTTGGCTCACCTGTTTTTGTCGTAATGATGGGCTTGCCATTCTTTGGGCCATGCTTTAACTGATATGCATCGAGGATGGTGTTCTTGAGCGCAGTAGACTTCGTTGTGCCTCTTCCCGCAACATGTTTATCATCTTCTTGGCGTGCAACGACTTGTGTTGCAAGATCACACACCTTCTTTTCCAATGCTGGCTGGCCTTCAATTTTTGTGACAGTCTCCAATTTAGACTTAACAACTATATTATCATGTAATGTATTGGCCATTCGACAGTCAAAGGATAGTTGTCGAACAGTCCTTTGAATGTCAATGGCCGGACAGTCAACTTTGCCTACAAAGCAGGGTGTGACAAAATCAAATCAGAAGAATTTGATGCAGTATATGAAACAGGAAGCAAACAGGTAATATGAAATGATCCTTAAAGCCATTGGCTCGAGGAGCGATGAATGGTCTTACGCACTCTTTGAGGGACCACTGCTGTTTCCAAGAAGAGCCTCGCAATCAGAGGGAATCTTGTATCCGTTCTTGATCATGTGGTTCTTAATAAACCAAGCATGACCATTATTTTTGAAGTGCTTGGCTATCTTGTCCAATTCTTTTGTGGGCACCAAAGTGCACTTGAAAGCGTGAACTCCATGGGGGCAATCGCTCCCAGAATGTTCACATTCCTTGCCTTGGCACACAAAGTCGGCGCATGGCTTCGTAGCCTTCTCCATGTTTGATGGAAACACCTTGTTCCGATCAATAGCAGGGTCCTTCAAGACGATAAAGCCCTTGCTCTTATTGCTTACGACTTCAGGGCCTGACTGGTTGCTACGACCACGCTTTTCCTTTGGACTGAGTCCCTTTGCATGCTCCTCTGCGCCTCTGTCACGAGGACGAGCCGGTGGCTTTGGGGACGTTGCACGTGGGGCGCTGACTTCAATGACATCCTTTTGAAAGATGCCCGCTGGCACCAAGTGAGAGACATGTTTATCAGCAGAACTGAGGTTCACCAAGGTTCGGAGATTCTGCTGTGTCGTGGCGTAAACCTGAATTGCGTCATTGAAAGCTGTCATGACCAGTTCTTCTGGTGGCTTATTGTTTGAGCAGCAATTGACATTCCTAAAGTCATGTGCTCCTCTTCCCAAAGATGCCCAGGAGGCATCAATTTGAGCGAACATGTTCCAAGGATGCTGAGGCATGTCCCTGGACACGGCCTGAATCCACAGTTTTGTTCTATGGGATCGGTAGGTCCGAAGATTGCCCTTCGCAATCTGAATGATCAGAGGAGAGATTTGAAGTTCCTCCATCTGCTCCATATCGAATAATGCAGCAGCAAGGCCCGTCAAATTGATCAGACCACTCAAGATGCACTTGTGGTCAGTGATATTACCCAGCCTCTGAATGGTCATCTTTGGCTTGGACTTTTGGGTGTCGGAAAGACCCACCAAACCTTCCATCTTCAGAGTTTGTTCGAGTTTCTGGACCTTGTCAATCTTGTCATGATAGACTTGAGGGAGAAGCGAGTCGAAACTCAAAGTGTTTGCCTCTCCTGCGATCGAAAGGACGGGCTCGGTGCTGAACTCTCCATTGAGAATCAAATCGGCGAGTGACTTCTGTATCACCCTAATGCTCGTCTCGGCATAAGCACTCATGATATCTGCTGTTTCTGCCGAACTGAACGCAGTTGAAATAAGGTTTTTTAGCTTTGATGCCATTGTACCTTTTGGACCTTCAATGATCGCTTGAAATCCCTTTGAGAAAATGGGGTATTGCGGCTCCAAAACCGAACCTGTCACCGGATCCATGGTGCCACACAGGAAAAACAACTTCAGCTTGGAGAGTCCTTCTTGGATGACAGACTCCTTATCTGAGCTATCGCTACGGAGGACCAACTTTTGGATTGCCTCTGTCATGCCACCGGCAGCTGGCTTCTCTGCTGTGATGCAAAAGAAATTCCCAATCTTCTCGGCGATCTCGGGGTAATCCTCCGACTTTGGTAGGTCAATCGAGACGACCGACCCATTCCTTCCAATGGCATATTTCTCATCGTCGTACTTGGCATGGAGGTACGTTGCCCCACCATTACCATTTTGCAACTCCAATACTTTAGTGATAATGGAAGCGTCTTCATTGGCCTTGTTGACAGGGGCCAACGCAGACCGCACTTGGCTTGCATATGCGGCGTATCCATCGCCCAAGGTCGAAAAGTCGGACAAGACGGCATCGTCCATGAGGGATCCTCGTACCATCTTTGTGCCGAAGAAAACCGAGAAAATCTTCGGTGTCCAACATGCGATAGTGTTGCCTTCTTCGGCCTCATGCCAACGCGTTCCTTCAAGCAAAGTTTTCAGCAGCGCGTTCGGACCAGCAATACCAACAGGGGCACGACTTGTGATAGAGATGGTGCCAAAGTACTTGCAGCCCGATGCGACTGTGATTGAAATCAGAGTGAACTCTCCTTGATTGTCACTGGCATTTCCGATGATCAAAGTGGGTTCTCCATCCAAGTTGTAATGGATGTGTGGATTGTGCAGATATTGCAGTACGCCGTTGTGATTCGTGAAGCCAATAGCTGCAAGCAAACCAGTCTTGATCCTGTTGATCATTAGACTCTCAACTGGTTTGTCCGTGATGATCTGGGCAACCGAACATTCCAGACCCGGACGAGGCGGCTGAGATGTGGAAAAGAGTTTCTTCTCCGAGGATTTAGTAGTCTGTCAATAAAGGTAGAACAAGATTCGGTAAGAAATTTGTCTTTTGCGATCACAGATCGACGTTAGTTGCGATCACAGATCGACTTTCATTGCGATCACAGATCGACTTTGTTATGCGGTCACAGACCGACTTTCATTGCGATCACAGATCGACTTTTGCGGGCACAGACCGACTTTTTAATGCGATCACGGATCGACTTTTGCGGGCACAGACCGACTTTCATTTGCGATCACAGATCGACTTTTGCGGGCACAGACCGACTTTCAATTGCAATCACAGATTGACTTTGGCAAACAACATTGCAATTACATTGAGAGACAGTTTCATTTGGTAAGCGGGGCCAAGGGCCATACTCATTTCTAAACGTCGAAGTTGCTTGCAATCCTAGCAATGACGCCTCCAAACGAAAACGAATTTCGAGCGTCGCCGTCGCAATTTGAAACTGAAAAGCGCGAAGCGCATTCATCAAAGATTCATTCTTCCTTAGACAATAAGCATAACAACAACATTCAAAGTTGTTCGCAATCTATTCATGCGAGAGGCGTCATGACTGAAAACAATGACGCCGCCGAACAAAAACCGAATTTCAAACGCCGCCGTCGCAATTCGCAACAGAAAAGCGCGTGGAGCGCATCAATACAAACGCATCCAAGATGCACACATTAACAACATCAATAGCCGATATAATTACCTTCATATTGGCAGATAACTTGATGAAAATTCGTTGGTACGATGGCTTCTGCTCAGGAAGAGAGTAGCAATTGGTCAATCAGAGATGATCAATTGAGATAGAAGAATGAGGAGGTTTGACGATCCGGTTGATAGCCGGCGGCAAACTCGTTTCATATTCTGCCTGCGGACGAACGACAGACGTCACAGGTCGTTTTCTGCGCGCCGCGAAAACGGTCAAACGTTTAAACATTATAATTCCTACATACGTAGCATAATTTGTACTAAAGTAAGACGTAAAGAGCAGTTGAGGCCATCGACATTTCTGTGGGTAGCATCACGGCTACAGCCGATTTTTCCTTGGGGGAAAAAACTCTTTGCGCCTTAGATTGCAGCACATTGTGTAGATAGTACACTAGAAGACAAAGCAAAAATAAGAACTAACACAAGTAGTAAACCTAAACAGTAGTAGTCAGTGCCACGTTCAATATTTTCAACATATTGGAGTGAAACTCTAGTACAAATTAGGCTACGAGACTAAAATTAAAAGATTTTAGTCTCCCAAAAGTTCTGGCTTTTGCCAAATCGCCATAATGGAAAGCACGTAAGTGATACAAGATAGAATATCGGGATCACGTGTGAAGAGTACTAAGACTCGTGCAACTTGGCTTCTAGTACACTATCGCCATAATGGGATGTAATCAAGAAAGAAAAAAAGAAAAAGAAAAAGAAAAAAGAAGAGTTATTTGAGCTTCCACATGGTTGAAGAAAGCCAAATTAAATATGCCGACCTAAAGTTCTCAAGATATGAGCTTTGGCATACTGTGATAAATAAGATATCATAATAAGAGGCATTAGGGTGAGTCAAAAAAAAACTTTTTTTGAAATTGCATTACCTAAGACCAAAAAATGAAAATATAGGGGGAAAAAAACCATTCTGTGAAAAAATTAGCTCTCTAGGTTGATTTTTCGATCTATCTCTAAGATGTTTTAGGTCAAATAAGAGCAAATTTTCAAAAATTAAGTGCTAGAGGAAAAAAGTGATCAGGGTATTTCTTTTTTAGTGGAACATGATCAGAAGAGCTGACCACGCATTTTAAGACCCTTAGGTCTTTTAAAATTAATCAATAATATGGATATTTTTACTTTCAAACACAGATCATTTCTGACTAATTGGAAACCCTTCATGATCTTGTGATTTCATAGTGTTTTTAGCCTAAAAATTGACATTTTTGAACATCTTAGAGAAAGATGAAAAAATCTACTTACAGGGGCGTGCTATATGTCGTTGGAAAGCTATTTGGATAAAGATATACATCAAATTCTTAGGCTTTTTGTTATATAACAAATAAAGCCTCTACAATGGTTTTTATGTGGGGTCATTTCACCAAGATTAGAAGCGGAAAAAATGTATCTCCTAAACTATTCAATTTTTTGGGCCAAAATTTTCAACATTACATCTGTATCTTAAATATTAACCTATTAAAATCCTAAAAAGGAACTCATAAGCTATAAAAAAACTTTTTAGAGCCGAAAACAACTTTTTTTACCTTCATTTTATAGTGGTTTTCCGATTGCTATTGTGAGCAGCAGAATGTACCAATCTGGCTGAAAATTCTAGGGTAAATGGGGAACATACGAACAAACAACTTTTGTAAAACATAGTTTAGCTAGAAATGCCGTTGAAAAAAGTTATTTGTGAAATTTTACAAATGATTTTTCACCTTAAAAAAGGTGCCCTAACTTTCAACCCAAACTAAAATATTTTAATTATAAATTAAGGTAATTTAGGTGTGTGTTATAATATTTTAGGGTCTCTTTGGGTTTTTAAGGAAATTTAGGTATGTTCATTTAATTTTTGGTAATTTTGAGTGTCAGGATAATTTATGGTATTTTAG
>UPTG01003251.1_pt1 | contig 10460 bp, 6 predicted proteins | sample 2160121 | NCBI WGS metagenome assembly UPTG01 (sample SAMN06266255, study PRJEB28933) | marine metagenome | isolation source: Columbia River Estuary | place: USA:Columbia River Estuary, USA | collected 2014-07-27 | reverse complement strand
AATTAAGAATAAATAAAAACCACTTTCAATGAAAGTGGTTTTTATTTATTTAAAGAAGTTAATTAAGCTTTTACTTCTTCCTCTTCTTCTTTTTTATCTGATAAATCAGTTAATAATTTATTGTTTGCCCTTTGTTTGCCTAACTCAACCTCGTTGGCCCCAAAAAGCATCTGTGAAGAAAAATCTTTTGTAAAAGTCCCGTAATCCTTGATGTTTGATTATTTTACTAAATTATATTCCTACTCCTGTTCTCCATCGTGACATTACACCTACTTTCCAATGCAGATAAGTTCCTTCATGGTCCGGGCAAAAATCCTTCCCTCCATATAAGCCAGTCCAGATAACGACCAAGTCTCCCCTGCCCGACCCAAGTCACTTACAGAAACAAGTGCTTCCTCATCCAAGGTCTTTTCATTCCATTTTAAAATATAAACCATTCCCACCATCGTTGGGAAATAAATCAGATCCCCCACCACGATTGGGGGAGCCGAGGAAACATGCCCCCATCCACTCCCTGCATTCCTTTTATCTTTCGTTGCCTTAAAACCGTCCGCATTCATCATATCATTGGGTAGTGTCTTACCCCATATCTCCTGCTCTTCTTTTCCTTTTTGACGAATTACTTGAGCGGGCACTTCCAAGTATTCAACTTTTCCATTCTTCAAGTTTACCCGCCCAATCATAAAACCTTCGAACGAACGAAAGTAGTGATAATCCCCAATTAATATATTGGTAAAATAGGTAATCGGCTTTTTTGATTTCTTTAGTGTTTGATCATCCCTTGTTTCATACTCTTTTCCATTCCACTTCGTAATTGTAACCTTTTCAAAAATGGAAACCTCGCTCCTCTTTTCACCGGAAATTAAAGAAAGAGATTGGTGCATCACACCGGCGAATAAATGAGCCCCGTTCTTATTCCAAACCGCATTCTGTGCTGCTGCATACCCTTTGATGTTAGTATTCCAAATACTCATCCCGTTCGAAGAATCGACCATCGACAAACCATAGGGCTCCTCCGGTGGCTGGTGCCCACCTCCCCGGCCGGTCAAAATAGCTTGCTTACCATTCGGTAATGGCCCGATCATCGAAGTCGAATGCACTGAAGTCCCCGCACCTGCCTGCCATACCAAATTTCCCGTTTTTAAATCATACGCTCGTAAAAAATTCCAATACTCTTTTCCTCGTCCAAGTATTTTGGCTCCCTCCTTAGTGGTAGCTTCCACGGGAAGATTATACTTGGGCACATGGGCAACGATAACCATTCCGTTATGCAAAATCGGTTCATGAGCCCGTGCATGGTGCCGACCAAACGGAGTCCATTTATGTGTCCATAATGACTCACCATCAAAATCAAAACAGGCAATCGTACCCCCCACATTCATAAACACCACCCGCCTCCCATCACTCACGGGAGACGCAGCCGTGTTATCACTAAACAAACTGGATAAATCAGTCGTACGCGTACCGGGAATTTTTCTTTCCCATAATTTTTTCCCCGTCTTTGCATCCAGACAAATACCCACGATATCTGAACCCATTTCTGAATCCTCCTTAATTCTTTCATGTGACGTCACAAAAATCCGCCCATTTGAAATAATCGGCGTCCCCTGCCCCGTGCTCAACATCTTGAAACGCCAAAGAATATTTTCATTCTGCGACACGCTGAAGGTTTCAACTGCCTTGCCATCAACCGAAAAATCGCGATTCGGACCGAACGCCTGTGGCCAATCATTGGAGTAAAGAACCGTAGACACTAAAAAAGAAATAAAGAAAAAGAGTCTCATTAAAGGATGATCTTGAAATTGGATAAGTGGGGAATGCAACATCCAAAGCCAAAATATTATTTAATTAATGTTCTAGGCTGTGTATGGGCTTCTTGAGTATTTCATCTGATTGAATGTGAGAGCAGAGCCCCTTCTCACCATCAAAATTTCCTTCAACTCCTCTCTTTGAATACTTCGAGCATGAGGTAGTTTAGTTAACCAGATTTAAATTCGTAAGGAGAGATAGAATTTATGGTAAGTACTTTTATTAGTAGATTTATTTATCATTTTATTCAGTAACTTGCTTGACTGAATTACGAACAGTTCAAATTGTAGTATATATCACATTATCAAATTGCAGTGAGCAATCATGCTTAACTTCTATTAATAAGTGAGTTTGAATGAGTAATAAATGGAATCAGAATGGGATAAGTGAAGATTGTAATAATTAATTTCAGCAATCAATTATGACCAAGATATCGAGAACCGTTTTGCTGAAGTTGTGATTCGCGATGGCACATGGATTGGATCCTTACATCGCCCCATCGATCGTGATTTCCCAAAACTAATATTTTCACATTACACATTAAAACAAATCAAACCCCGAACACTCGTAACTAAATGAAATCCATTCAATAAAATGTGATGAAACTATTAAAACGCAGATATCTTAATTTAGTCTTTATTTGTGGGACTGTTTTGTGCTTTTCCAACAACTTGTCCGCGATCGATCGTAATCCGGATAAGCCAAATGTGATCATCATCTTCACCGATGATCAGGGTTCTGTAGATATGAATATCTACGGGGCAAAGGATCTAGCTACCCCACATATGGATTCATTAGCTAAACGCGGCGTTCGCTTTACGCAATTCTACGCCGCGTCCGCAATCTGCTCTCCCTCGCGTGTTGGACTCATGACCGGGCGCACACCTCAGCACGGTGGACTAAAACACAATGTGCCCCTCAATAGCGTAGGTATGCCTTCCTCCCAAATTACAATCGCGGAAGAACTCAAGAAAGCAGGCTATACTACGGCTCATATTGGCAAATGGCACCTCGGGCATTCGGAGCAGACCATTCCTAACAGTCAGGGCTTCGATTACTCCTTCGGACATCTAGTCGGGTGCATCGATAACTATTCGCACTTTTTTTATTGGGACGGACCGAATAAGCACGACCTCTGGCGTAACGGTAAGGAAGTTTTCCACAACGGTCAGTTCTTCCCAGACCTCATGGTCAAAGAAGCCGGTGAGTTTATCAACAAAAACAAGGACAATCCTTTCTTTCTCTATTTTGCGATGAACTCCCCACACTATCCCTACCAGGGATCTCCTCAATGGCTGGATCACTACAAAAAACTGAAGTACCCACGAAATCTATACGCCGCATTTCTATCGACTATGGACGACCGAATTGGCCAACTAATCAAAAAAGTTGAGGATGCGGGCCTGACCAAGGATACGATCTTTATATTCCAATCCGACCACGGCGCATCCATAGAGGTTCGGGCACATAAAGGCGGCGGAAACTCTGGCCCGCATCGTGGCGCTAAGTTCAGCCTCTACGAGGGCGGGCTACGTATCCCCGCCATCATCTCCTGGCCTGGGCACATCCCTGAGAACCAGGTGCGTGGACAATTTGCAACTGGCTGCGACTGGTATCCGACTATATTAGAGCTATGTGGACTTTCCGCTACTAAACACCGTCTCGATGGTAAGAGCCTCACGCCAATTATCAAATCAGCCGATACTCCAACAGCACACAAAACCTTCCATTGGAAACTGGGAAGCAAGCTGGCAGTACGCCAGGGTAAGTGGAAGATGGTCGTCACAGGCAAGAAAACCGAGCTCTATGATATCCCAAACGATCTCGGCGAGAAAAACAACCTTGCCCAAAAATTCCCCGAAATCGTTACTCAGCTCCTGCAGTTGAATCAACAGTATTGGCAGAGTATTACCCAAAGAGAAGATGCGGCCGGACCGGGCAAGGGAGAGCATGATCACACCCCATCATCGAACCAATAAAACAGGACTCACCATCTACATATTCGAAATATCGATCAGTAAAAGGAACCACGATGCCACTCAGAACACTTACACTAACCGCCCTCTGCACATTAAAAACCCTAGCAACAGTAAGCACAGACCGCCCCAATGTGATCCTCATGATGGCTGATGACCTCGGTTGGGGCGATGTCGGCTATAACGGCAACACCACAATCAAAACACCACATCTAGACCAGATGGCGGCGGATGGCATTCAGTTCAATCGCTTCTATTCCGCTTCCTCCGTGTGCAGTCCGACCCGTGCGAGTTGCCTGACCGGGCGCGATCCATTCCGCACCGGAGTCTTCAACGCGAACCACGGCATCCTGCGCCCGGAAGAGATCACTCTGCCCGAATTACTTAAGGAACGCGGCTACACCAGCGGACATTTCGGCAAGTGGCACCTCGGCACATTCACCACCGAAATAAAAGACGCCAACCGCGGTGGCAAAAAGCACCCCGAATCTTTCAACCTCCCGACCGAACATGGGTACGATCTCTATTTCGCGACCGAGTCGAAAGTGCCAACATGCGATCCAATGCTCAAACCCAAGGGGAATGCTAGCGGCTTTGGCTGGGACCATCTAAAGCCCGGCGATGCCACCGCACCCTACGGTACCCACTACTGGTCGAACGTCTCCTCCAAGAATGAGATGGTGAAAGACAATCTCGCAGGCGACGACTCGCGCCTGATCATGGATCGTGCCATTCCCTTCATCGAAAACGCCGTCAAGGCGGACCAACCATTCCTGTCGACGATCTGGTTCCACGCGCCGCACAAACCATGCGTCGCCTCACCCGAGTTTTATGAAATGTACAAAAACGAAGATATGGAAATGCGCAACTACGCTGGCTGCATCTCGGCCATCGATCAGCAGGTCGGTCGTCTCCGCACCAAGCTGGCCAAGCTCGGTGCAGCCGAAAACACCATGATCTGGTTCTGCTCCGACAACGGCCCCGAATACAGAACTCCTGGCTCCTCCGGCGGCCATCTCCAGCGCAAACGCTCGCTGCACGACGGCGGCGTCCGAGTGCCCGGACTGATGGTATGGCCCGCCAAGGTTAAAAGCGGCTGCGTTGAAATAGCCCCCTGCGTAACCAGCGACTATTTGCCAACAGTGATGGACGCCCTCGGAATCCCGAGGGACCGCGTGCCGCACGAACTCGACGGCGAGAGCCTGCTGCCACTGATCGAAGGAAAACCTTTTTCCCGCACAAAACCGATCTGCTTCCAATATAGCGGACAGGCCAACTGCTCCACCGAACAGTACAAGTTTTACCAGAAAGCCGGAAAGCCCGAGCTCTACGACATGCTCGCCGATCCATTTGAAAAACAGAATATCGCGTCCTCCCATCCTGAAAAAACCAAAGAGCTGAAAAAACAATTCCTTGATTGGCAGGCCAGCACGAAGGCAAGCTTCAAAGGCCAAGAATATGGAACCGCATCGCTGGAACGTACCGGCCAAAAATGGGAAGATGTGCTCGCCCCAAAGAAAAATAAAAATCTGAAATGAAACTCCCAATCGTAAGGCTGCTCATCGCCTTGTCGGCAACTGCCGCCGGGGCGTCTCAACCGCTCGACGGCTTTGCCGTGGCGCCGGGCCTCGAGGCTTCCTTGTACGCCGGAACCGAAGAAATTTCCAGCCCTGTCAGTATCGATGTTGACGATCGCGGTCGGGTGTGGGTGTTCGAGACGGTAAATTATCGAAAGAAAACGCGCAGCACCGGAGACCGGATCTTGATCCTTGAGGATACCAATGGCGACGGACACGCAGACTCACAAAAGTTGTTTTACGAAGGTTCCGACATCAATGGCGGCTCTGGCATCTGCGTATTGGGCAATCGTGTTATCGTCTCTGCTCCCGATCGAATATTGATGCTGATTGACACCGATGGCGACGACAAGTCAGACACCAAGAATTTGCTGTTCCAGGCACCAGTCACTAAGAAATGGTCAGTGGCTGGCCAGCATGATCACGCGTTGCACAGTTTCCAGTTTGGCCCGGATGGACGTTTATATTTTAATTTTGGTGATGCAACAGAGAAGCTGCGTGATGCGGATAATAAGATCGTTGTCGACAGACACGGATATCCAGTGGTCGCTGCTGCGGGATTTCTCCGCGCCGGTCGTAAACCCGGAGAGTACACCAACGAGCAGCCCATGGGTGGGATGGTGCTTCGTTGTGAACTCGATGGCAGTAATATCGAAGTATTGGGACATAACTTCCGCAACAACTGGGAGGTTACGGCGGATTCATTTGGGTCGCTGTGGCAGTCGGATAATGATAATGGGTCGAGTTCGTGCCGAGTTAACTTCGTCATGGAATATGGCAACTTCGGCTATCTCGATGAAATGAGTGGCGCAGTATATAAGGTCCATCGGACCAACATGTCGCCAAACATCACACGAAGCATGTGGCATCAAAATGATCCAGGTGTAGTTCCGAATATGCTCATTACAGGATCCGGTGCGCCGGCAGGCATACAGGTCTATGAGGGTGATCTACTCCCCGCTCAATATCGTAATCAGATCCTCCTGGCAGAACCATACCGTAATGCCCTGTGGTCGATTCCCGTCACGCAGCGTGGAGCCGGGTACTCCGCCAAAATCGTCAATGTTTTACAGACTCCTAAAAGCAAACTCTTTCGCCCCTGTGATATTTCCATTGCACCGGATGGTTCATTGTTTGTAGCCGATTGGTTTGACCCGATTGTCTGCTGCCATAAGGGCAAAGATGATCGAGGTCGAATTTATCGAGTGGCTCCCAATGGCCATAAATATGTCCCTTCGACCTTTGATTACAAAACAGCCACGGGCGCCATTGTCGCGTTACGCAGTCCAAATTTGGCGGCACGCTACAAGGCCTGGACCGCATTGACGGCCATGGGCCGCACTGCACGGCCCGATCTCGAGAAGATCATTACAGAAGATGCCAATCCCCGTGTTCGTGCTCGGGCGTTGTGGCTTTTGGCCGCAATCGATCGCGATTCTTCAGCGGCGGCCAAGTTGGCCATGAGTGACAAAGATGAGAATGTAAGGGCCATGACCTTGCGAATGGTGCGACGGCACAAGCAAGACAGTGCAGCCTATGTCCAAATGCTAATGTCCGATACTTCGGCCGTTGTGCGACGAGAGTGTATTATTGCACTCCGCCATCAAGCACCCACGACACAAAAGGCAACACAATGGGCGATACTCGCTGGATTTTACGAGGGGAAAGATCGCTGGTACCTCGAAGCACTTGGTATTGGTGCCTTCGGTCACGAAGAAGCTTGTCTTGCTGCATGGAGAAAACGCGTAGGGGCAGACTGGAAAACGGCGGTCGGTCAAGACCTCGTCTGGAGATCGCGCGCCGCGGCGGCGGTTCCCTTGCTGGTTCAACTGTTGTCCGACAAGGCGGTGCCGAAGTCTGAGCACCTGCGTTTAATACGCGCATTTGATTTCCATGACCAATCAATTGTAAAACCGGCGTTGCTTGAAATTGTCAAAAACGGAGCAGCAGGCACCTCCCCGATTGCCTACCTCGAAGCTGTTTCTCGGTTGGAACCGGAGCAAATCCAAAGTAAAGCAACAGTAATGGCAGAGCTGCCTGAAGTTTTGCTGCGCTGTACCGACCAAGCCCTGGCAGTAAAACTGGTGAATCGATACGGCCTTCATAAGTTGTTTACTCCTCGCTTGATTAAAGTGGCTGCCGAACAACCCAGCAGCAAAACGGGCATAGATGCCATCAACCAAGTGCTTCTAATGGACGGCAAGTCAACAATTGTTGCAGCGGCGGCAAAACCACAAACTGTAACCGTTTTGGATGCACTTGGATTTGCAGGCACCAAAGAGACGACGGATTTGTTGTTAGCTCTAATGGTGAATCAGAGGATGTCGATGAACATACGGCGGCGTGCAATGCATGGCTTGCCTAAGTCGAATCGGGGCACTCAAACCTTATTGGCTCACCTGAAAAAGAAGACGCTTTCAAATGCTTTAGGCGATGAAGGCATTAAGTTACTGCTCGTGTCTACAGATTCTAAGGCTCGTGCGTGGGCTCGTAACGCATTGGGTATTGAAACCTCATCAGACCCCATGGAAAAGTTATCCAAGCTGATGGGCATTCGTGCAAACCCTGGCGCTGGACAGGCGGCCTTTACCAAGACTGGATGTATGGGCTGTCACAAGGTGGGTAAAATGGGACTCGAATACGGCCCGGATCTTTCTACGGTCGGGAGCCTGATGGCCAAGCCGGAATTGTTTGGGGCTATTTTGGCACCCAGTTATTCGATCAAATTTGGGTATGAAGGTGAAACCATTAGTTTAAACAATGGTACGACCTTAATCGGTTTCGTTAGCGGTGAGAACGATACGAGCATAAACCTGAGACTTCCCGGTGGTGTTGCCCAGCAACTAGCAAAAAACAAGATTAAGAGTCGCAAGAAACTGGAACAATCCTTGATGCCTTCAGGACTGGATGCGGCACTGACAAACCAGGAATTGGCCGATATGGTCGGTTGGTTACTGGAGCAAAAGGTAAAGGAGAATGATGAGTCTGCTCAATAAACAAGCGTATAAAAGTATGGTTACTTGGTTCATCTCAGCCTGTATGAATATGAAAAATCGCACAATAATTTCGATCCTGCTATTTTTTATGGTTGCACAGGTAAATGCAGTGCTGCCACCAAATTATCTTGAGCTTAAAAATGGGGAATGCCCAAGCATCAAACTGAAGATCGTTGCGAAAACGATGGAGCCATTAAAAGCGAAAAAGGGGTATTCTGATTTTGATTTAACAGTCTCATCGCGTCATATTGGCCTGGTTAATGGCAAGATAAATGAAATTAGTCTGGTATATAGCAACGGTAAGGAAACCATTCTTGCGTTCAAAAAGAAAAGTAAAACACTGTCCTCTTCAACATTTATCATTGCCGATAAACAGATTAAGGATGCACGGTTAATCATTACATACCACAGTAAATCTCACGCCATTGGAAGCTTTCTCGACAGACTGATCGGATTGGGCGGACCCGGTCCAGATGCGTATACGTTTTATATAATACCATTTGATACGCTTACTGACTTAAAAAAGGAGATGTAGGATTATAAATTTATTGAACAAACAAACATTAAGAGACGCTGTTATTGGGTTTACACTTCTCTTTTTAAAATGCGGTCTTGTGGCCGCAGACCGGCCCAATATTATCTTGATTTTCTGTGACGATCTGGGACCCGGCGACATCGGTGTACTGTGGCAGAATCAACGGTCGAGTAAGCAGAAGTTCGCCACACCGAATCTAGATCAGTTTGCCAACGAGGGCATGACCCTGACACGGCATTATTGCCCGGCCCCGGTCTGTGCGCCCTCACGCGGATCGCTTTTGATGGGTAGGCATCAAGGCCATTGCGCTATTCGCAATTCGCAATTTGATAAGGAAATACCTGATGAGCATACGCTTGGTTCCGTTTTGCAAGAAGCAGGCTATGCCACCTCGGCCATTGGCAAATGGGGTCTGCAGGGCGGTAAATATCAATTGAAAAAGCCGGGCCAGCGTGGGGATCGGTCCCCTGAATTAGAACCCTCACATCCCTTGTTGCGCGGCTTCGATTTTTACTATGGCTATACCGGGCATTACGATGGGCATTACCATTACCCATTGAAGGGCAATCGTCCCATGTACGATGGCTACAAGGATATGACAGAAGGCTTGGCGAAGTGTTACACCACCGATCTGTTTACCGCGCGAACCAAAAAGTGGATTACGAATCATCGCAAAGCTCATCCGAAACAGCCGTTTTTCACTTACTTGGCCTATGACACTCCCCATGCACCACAACAAGTGCCAACGACCTCTCATCTGACAGCGGAAAGTAATTATCCTGAAGGTGGTGGATTAAAGGGAGGGATTCAGTGGAATGAAGGCCGCAAAGGCGGCCAAATAAACACAGCCAAAGGCAATATCGATAAGGGCATGCATCCAGCATTTATGAATCGTGTAGGAGATGACGGAAAACCCTGGCCGGGGCATGCCATACGTCATGCGACCATGATACGACGCATCGGTGATGCGGTAGTGGATATCGTACAATTACTGAAAGACTTGGGCATAGACGAGAAGACTTTGATCGTTTTTACTTCAGACAATGGAACGCATCGTGCCGGGGGCAACCGGCCCGATTATTTTGATACCTTTGGTCCCTATGATGGACAAAAAAGAGACATGTGGGAGGGCGGCGTGCGGATGCCGACATTTCTGCGTTGGCCATCGGTGATCGCGGCTGAAAGCAAATCGGATGTTCCTTCTCAGTTTCATGACTGGATGGCGACCTTCTGCGACCTAGCGGGTGTGCAACCTCCCGCTCTCGGCGATGGAGTATCACTGGTGCCAACATTAACAGGAAGGGGGAACCAAGCACGATCCACCGTTTATAGTGAGTTTCTTGGAGGATGGGCGACCCAACCATATGAAGAGTTTGAACCTTCGCGCCGTGGCCGTAAACGTGGCCAGATGCAGAGTATTCTTATCGGCGACTACAAAGGTGTACGGGTGAACATCCAGAACCACCAGGACGTTTTTGAAGTGTATCACACGCTTGATGACCCCAAGGAATCGACCGACCTCGCCGGCAAAGCCGGCGTGCCAACCCAGCAGCAATTTCAAGCCGCC
>UPTG01003248.1_pt1 | contig 10461 bp, 9 predicted proteins | sample 2160121 | NCBI WGS metagenome assembly UPTG01 (sample SAMN06266255, study PRJEB28933) | marine metagenome | isolation source: Columbia River Estuary | place: USA:Columbia River Estuary, USA | collected 2014-07-27 | reverse complement strand
CTAATCTGCTGCAAGCATATCACGAACAGGGAGTCAATAAAAGCCTGGCACATTCCTACTTGAGCAACTTCGGGACCAAGGTAAGTGACCTCGTATCACAAATGTCCAGCTGTAAAAACTGCTTGGCTGGCTAAGAATGCTCAGAGCACGTCGTACAGTTGCGAAAAGAGAAGCCTAAAGATGAAAAGTATTAAGTCAAGGATTTAATTGTAACTTCAATGATATTTTTCCAGTAGAAGAAAATTTTATAGACGATATGCCTCATGGATTACTTGATGGTATGACATTTACAGACGGTGATGCAGATTATGATTATAGAGGCAATCCAATGAATAACGGTGAAGTTGATTGGCCAGAGATTAATGATTGGCATTTAGATGCAGACGGCAATGTAAAACCAGAAGCAACAATAAAACCAGAAGATTTTACTGCTGCTGATCTTGTTCCATTTTAAAAATTTAAAAAGTTCACATTCCTCCCAGGTGAAAATTAAGCGGTGTAGTTTTAGTTAACTGCACCGTTTTTTCGTTGTATAATGAAGTAAATACTACTACTACTAAAAAGTAAGTATACGTGAATCCCTAGGAAAGACTATACACATTTAAAATGGAGTATAGAAATGGGAAGACCAATAGAAACATATACCGATAGTTTCGGACAGACTATAGAATTTAGTATACCGGAACCTCATAAAAAGATTTGTATTAACATATCAGGTGGAGCCGATAGTGCTATACTGTTAATGATGTTAGTGCAATACTGTGAAAAACATATACCAGATGCTGAACTACATGTTATAACATCAGCTAATCCTATTAAGGGCTGGTACAATGCTAAATGGAGTACTAGTGTACTCAATAAAGTACTCCATATCACAGGAACTAAATTAATTAAAAGTCACTATACATTTTATAGCATAGATCAGATTAGATTAGAATTAGATGAAGCAGAACTAATGCAACAAGGTTTGTATGATATAACATTATCAATACATGGAACTACACAAAATCCACCAATAGAAGATAGTGATAAATTTGGTTTAGAAAGTTATAAACCACGCGATCCAGGTCATGGAAGAGGAATAGTATATAAAAATAATAGTATTATAACTTTGCTTCCTTTTATGCAAGTAGACAAACGCATGATAGCACATTTATATAAACATTTTAATGTATTAGAAGAATTATTACCACACACACGAAGTTGTGAGTGGCATGAGGGATTTGAGTATGATTATGTTATAGTTCCTAACCCAGGAGATGGGCATTGTGGTGAATGCTGGTGGTGTAAAGAACGTAAATGGGCATTTGGGCGGTTATAACTATACATAAATAGTAATGTATAAATATATTACAATGGAACCCAAATGGCAGTAGATACAAAATTAACTAAAACCCCATATAAAAAAGAAAAGTACACAGAAGAGCAGTTATTAGAACTAGCATTGTGTACTCAAGACCCTAAACATTTTATGAAGGAACACTGTTTTATTCAGCATCCTACTAAAGGTCGTATGAAGTTTGCACTATATGATTTCCAAGACGAACTAGTAGATACATATCACAATAATAGATATAGTATTAGTATGCTTGCACGACAAACAGGTAAAAGTACTTGTGCGGCAGGATACTTGCTATGGTATGCAATGTTTAACCCAGATCAAACTATTCTTATAGCAGCACACAAATATTCAGGTGCCAGTGAAATTATGCAACGCATTCGTTTTGCGTACGAAACACTGCCTGATTTTATTAGAGCTGGTGTTACTGCATATAACAAAGGATCGTTGGAATTTGATAACGGATCTCGTATTGTAGCACAGAGTACAACAGAAAATACTGGACGTGGTTTGTCTATATCGTTAGCATACTTAGACGAGTTTGCATTTGTTAGACCAAACATTGCTAAAGAATTTTGGACTTCACTTTCACCTACATTAGCAACAGGTGGTAAATGTATTATCACATCAACACCAAATATGGATGACGACCAATTTGCACAGATTTGGAGAGATGCTAATAAGAACCAAGACGAACACGGCATGGAAACTAATACAGGTATTAATGGTTTTGCACATTACCTAGCTACATGGGAAGTACATCCAGACAGAGATCAAGAATGGGCAGATGTTGAACAAGGTAAAATTGGCGAAGAAAGATTTAGGCGTGAACACAAATGTGAATTTATTGCGTTTGACGAAACACTTATTGATAGTATTAAGCTAAGTAACATGGAAGCTCGCGATCCATACGCTATATCAGGACAAGTACGCTGGTATGCACCAGTTGCCAAAGGTAAACTATATATGATAGGATTAGATCCTAGTTTAGGCACAGGTGGCGATAACAGTGCTATACAAGTATACAGTATGCCAGGAATGAAACAAGTAGCAGAATGGATGCATAATAGAACAACAGTTCAAGGGCAGATAAAAATTTTGCGAGAAATAGCACAGTTTATAGAAAGCGAAACAAATGGCGATTGTGAAATATATTACAGTATGGAAAACAACACATTAGGCGAAGCAGCACTAGTTGTTGTTGAAGAAACAGGCGAAGAAAACTTTCCTGGTACATTTTTAAGTGAAACACGGCAACATGGTAATGCCAAACGCTATAGAAGAGGCTTTACAACTACACATAAATCAAAAATAAGTGCATGTAGTAAACTAAAATACTGGGTAGAAACAGAGAAACTAGAAATAGCAAGTAAGCCTCTGTTAAGAGAATTAAAAACATTTATTGCACGTGGTAATAGTTATGCAGCCAAAGACGGCGAACACGATGACCTTGTAATGGCAGTTAATTTAATAGTGCGTATGAGTTTAGAAGTATCTAAATACGAAGAAGATGCCTTTGACTACTTAAACGACGATTTTGAAGATGGAGACGGTATGGAGCCTATGCCGTTTAGCCTGCTATAATGCAATAATTGATAAATACATTAAAGGAATACTATACAATGCAACTATCACAAGAAATTTTTAACATTCTAAAGGGTGCAAACATTAAATTAAAATTGTTTGATCCAATGGGAAATAAAACATTAGATCCTGAATTATCAGCGAGATTTTACGCATATGATAATGATTTTCTTGTCACTATTAGAGAAGAAGAAGATGGAGTTGAACTAGTTGTACAAGCAGGAGCTAGTTTCAATTTTAATGAACACAAAGATTTATTGAATAGTATTAAAAAGGCAGGACACAACGCTATGGCAGAATATAACATTAGAAAATTTGATAAGAATATTGAATTAAAAGACTTCGCACACGATGTAGTAAAAGAAGACGACCGTACTGAAAAGGCAATGAAAGACATGCAACCAAGTGCAGTTACAGGCTATTACGAGATCACAGACTTCTGGAAAGAACACACGCAGATGTGGGACAAAAGTGTTGACGAAGTGATGCAAATGATTTATGAGTGGACTTGGATTGAAATGACAACAGCCACTAGAGACAGAGATGAATTAGCAAAACGTACATTAGCAATAGTAGTTGACGCATTGAGGAACAAAAAAGACGATATGACATTTGATGACATGATTGCTCAATTGGAATCAAAAAATGAAGATGTCCGCAGATTAAGAGAACTATCTGGTATTGCAGAAGCTCCAAACGAAGGCACACAAGGTTGTGCAGATTGCGAATGGATTAAAGACGAAACAGACGGCGACATTGATACATGTGATGATTGTGCAGCAGAAAAGCGTCAAACTAATGAAGCAGAAAAGCGTTGGAAACAAACTAGTATGTCTCCACAAGAAGCAATAGCAAAATACGGCAAAGAAAACGTAAAAGTTAAAAAAGGTGCATTGCGTAATGGCGATGACATGGTAGAAGTATTTGTTGAATCATATTCTCCAGGTGATGAGTACGCTGATTCAGAAGGCATGGTAAGTAATTGCTGTGGTGCTCCTATGATGGACTACAATGATGGACACGGTAGATGTTCAGATTGTAAAGACATGGCAGCCGGTGAAACTGAAGAAGAATACTATGAAAGTTGGGATGGTATTAAAAGTGCAGTTAAAAAAGGTGCTAATGCTCTCAGACACGGTGGGGTTAAGTTTGGTAAAAAAGGAGTTAAATTCTCTAGTGACCTTAGAAAGCCACAGGCTGTAACAACTAAGCCACAAATGGAAAATACTTATGATACTAAAGATTTTGAAGTGAATCCTAGAGCAGGACACAGAGACCAAATGGCACATCCAGAAAATCAAATGGGTCTACCTGGAATTAAAACTAAGCCAAAATTACGACCAAAAAACTTAAAAATGAAATACGATATTAATCAAGCAGTAAATAAAGCAGTAAACGAAGAAGACGAAGAAGCAATCGCGGCTAGAGACGAATTCTTAAAAGTTATGGATATGAAACCAAAGAGTGGCAACAAAGCAATTGATACGATTAAAAAGATTGTAGCAGACAAACAAAACATGCAAGTCAAATTTGACGATGGTAAGATGAAAGTTGATTTATATACAGCATCAGCAGTGTCACAAGTATACGATGCTGTAAGCGATGAAAACAAAGAAAAAATTGACAATATGATAAAAACTAAAGTGGGTATGATGAGATTAATTCAATTCGCATTTACCAAACTTAGTGAACAAGTACAAGTAATGGAAAATGCTAAAAAAGAAGGTAGATTAGATGAAGTACTACCTCTTGTACCATTGGCTATTGGAGCCGCAAGGGTTCTAGGACCAATGGCAGCGAAAGCATTAGCCAAAAAGTTCGGTAAGAAGGCAGTTAAAAATGCCGCAGGAAAATTCAAGCCAGGAATGAATCCTAATTCTGTAAAAACTCAAATCAAAAAGGGTGCTGGTGACGGTGTTATAAAGCAAATAATAAAGAAATCACCTGGTCTAAAGACATCAGCAACAATTTCTGGTTCAGATATACTGCAAGGCGGCGATGGTACGGGTTCAACTGCTATCGATAATGCTTATGATTTTGTAAGAAGTGGCGGTAGTTCCAATTCTTCTAAGAAAACATCAAATTCCAAAATGTCTAATTATGCAAGAGATACTGTAAAGGCTTGGGAATCTAAAGAAGATGGTGAAAACATTTCAGAATATGCAGGTAAAGATGTTGTTTATGATAAAAATGGCAAGCCACACGACCCAAATAGTTCAAAAGGCAAAACAATTGTAAATATGAAATGTAACAATCCTAATGTTAAAGATAAAGAAGGATGTGGCACTGGAATAGATAAAGACAAGAAACGCAGAAACGCGGCATTACTTAAAAAGGGTGTCGGAATGGCTAAAACTGGTGCGAAGAAGTTAGGCAAAGCGGCAGCCAGCAGTGTTACTGCTACGGGATTTGCTAATCCATTTGAATCATTAGAAGCCAAAGCGACTAAGATGATTGAAGATGCGGTAGAAAAGACAGAAAAGATGCCTAAAATTGACCCAACTAAAATTAAAACACCAACTAATATGAAAGTCACATCACACGGAAAGCCTTCGACATCAAAAGATAAGAAAATGCCAGGTGACCATCATCCAGATTTAAAACTCAGTGCAAAAGTCTTATTTTAAACAAATAACCTATTGACTTTTTAAGTCAGTTATGTTAATATATAAAGAGTGAGAAATCACTCTTTTTTATTGCACAACTTATAGGAGATTTATATGTCAATTGACGCTATCAACGAAGAAGAAAAAGCCAGACTCATTCAACTAGTGAATGAAGGTTGCCTAGTTCTACAAGAATGTGAAGACCTCAAAGGTGGTTTACGTGACACTGTAAGAGCAATTGCTGAAGAAATGGATGTTAAACCATCGGTACTAAACAAAGCAATCACGGTCGCACACAAGGCAAAACTTGCTGAAACTCGTGCTGATTTTGAAGATATGGAAACTATCTTAGAGACAGTAGGTCGCACTCTTTGAGTTATGTAGATGCATTCTACAACAAAGACAAAGATATAGTTCAAGTTGTAGAAAGAAGTAAAGGCAAACGAGTCTACAATGATTATCCAGCGTGGCGTACTTTCTATGTGAAAGACCCACGCGGTGACCACTTAAGTATTCACGGCGACAAAGTTCGTCAAATCAAATGTAAACGCCTCAAAGACCTTCATAAAGAACGAAAGATAAATTCAGGTAAAGCATTTTACGAAAGTGATATGAAGCCTGAAGTTAAGTGTTTGAGTGAGAACTATAACGGTATAGACTCGCCAACACTTAATACTGCTTTCTTCGATATTGAGACTGACTTTGATGCTAGTCGTGGCTTCGCAGACCCGAGTGACCCATTTATGCCAATTACAGCCATTACAGTTCATCTTCAATGGTTAGAATTGTTGGTAACTCTTGTTATTCCACCAAAGGGTATGCGTGAGGGCGAGGGTCTTAAAGAAGCACAACGCATCTGTGAACAATTCGAAAACACAGAACTCTATCTAAGTGAAGCAGATATGCTGAATGATTTCATGGATGTCATTGAAGATGCTGATGTGTTAACTGGTTGGAACTCTGAAGGTTATGATATTCCATATACTATTAATCGAATTACTAGAGTATTAAGTAAGTCGCACACACGAAAAATGTGTCTTTGGGATTTATATCCTCAGAAACGTAAGATAGTAAAGTACGGCAAAGAACAAGAAACGTTTGATTTGTTTGGCAGAATTCACTTAGACTACTTAGAACTATATCGTAAGTATACTTACCACGAAATGCATTCATATGCACTTGATACAATTGGCGAACACGAAGTAGGTGAACAAAAAGTTGCATATGATGGCACATTAGACCAGTTATATAATAACGACTTCTACAAGTTTGTGGCATACAACAGACAAGACGTTGCACTACTTGATAAGATTGATAAGAAACTAAGATTTATTGAACTGGCAAACGAGATTGCACACGATAATACAGTGAATATCAAAACAACAATGGGTGCGGTTGCTGTTACTGAACAAGCAATTATCAATGAAGCACACAGAAGAGGCATGGTCGTTCCTGATAGAAAGAGGCGTGAATGGTCAGACGATGATATAGAATATTCAGACGAAGAACTACAAGCATTAGAATTACAGAAAGCCGCCGGTGCTTTTGTGGCAGTTCCAAAAGCAGGGTTGCAAAGATGGGTAGCAGGTATTGATATTAACTCTCTTTATCCATCAGTTATTCGTGCGATGAATATGTCTCCTGAAACTATTGCTGGTCAACTTAGACCTGATTTAACTGAACAAATGATTGGTAGTAGAATTAAAGAGGGCAGAAAAACTGGTGCAAAGGGATATGGTTCATCTCAAGCGTGGGATGAAACATTTAGTTCAGAAGAATTTCGTTTAGTTAATGAGAAAGATAAAGCCAGTAACATTACTTTAGTCCTCGAAGACTCGACAGTCGAAGAAAACAAAACAACTCAAGACCTTACGGGCGCAGAAGCCTATGATTTAGTATTCAATAGTGGACTAAACTGGAGTCTTACTGCCAATGGCACTATATTTAAACAAGACGTTCAAGGTATTATTCCAAGTCTCTTAGAACGTTGGTATGCAGAACGACAAGTGATGCAACAGAAGAAAAAAGAAGCAATCAAAGACAACGATGCAGTTGCAATTGCTCACTGGGATAAAAGACAGTTAGTTAAAAAGATTAACTTGAACTCGCTCTACGGTGCATTACTGAATCAAGGTTGTCGTTTCTATGATAAGCGTATTGGTCAGAGTACAACACTCACTGGTCGTTGTATTACTCGACATATGGGCGCAAAGACGAATGAAGTTATCGCAGGAACTTATGACTATCAAGGTCCATCAGTTATCTATGGCGACACAGACTCCATTTATTATTCAATGTATCCTGTTTACAAACAAGAGATTGACGATGGAACTATTGAATGGAACAAAGACAAGGTCTTACAGTTGTATGATGAAGTTGCGAATCAAGTGAACGAAAGTTTTCCAGACTTTATGAAAACATTCTTTAATGTTCCTAGAAAAGAAGGTGAGATTATCGTTGCTGGTCGTGAGAACTGTGCAACAATGGGTATCTTTATTAAGAAGAAAAGATATGCGATGCTTATCTATGATGATGATGGAGAACGCAGAGATATTGATGGTAAGCCAGGAAAGATTAAAGCAATGGGTCTTGACTTGAAACGAAGTGATACACCGAAGTATATGCAAAACTTTCTTAGTGAAGTATTGTTGAAGATATTAACTGACGGAACACGTGAAAATGTCATTGATATGGTCAAAGAGTTTAAGAAAGAGTTTAGAACAAAACCAGGTTGGGAAAAAGGTTCTCAATCTCGTGTGAATAACTTGACTTCATACAAGAACAGAGTGAATGCCGCTAAGAAGGCAATGGCAAGAGATATGAATATGGGTGGTGACAAATCTAAGAGAGATAAAGTACATCTTCCTGGACACGTATCAGCCGCTCTAAACTGGAATATGTTGCGTGAACTCAACCAAGATAGATATGCAGTAGAGATTGTAGATGGTATGAAGTGTATTATCTGTAAACTAAAACCGAACACATTTAAGTTAAAGAGCGTAGCATATCCAATTGATGCTACAAAGATACCGCAATGGTTCCAAGATTTGCCATTTGACCACGAGTTGATGGAGCAGACTATTGTTGATAAAAAGTTAGATAACTTAATTGGTGTTCTCAAGTGGGATATGAGTGATGCAAATGCATCCGAAACCTTTGATAATTTGTTTGAATTATAATGAGCAATACTTACACAGACTTAATTCAGAGACGGGCGAGAAATAAAGAGTCAGATGAATGTTATACACCATCTGACCAAATTCATCCTCTTCTGGAATACATCGATAAAGATAAAACCTATTACGAAGCGACTAGTGGAACATCTAATCTAATCGTAGATGGCTTTAACAACAATGGATATAAGATAGTACCAAGTGAGGGTAAAGACTTTTTCGATTGTGAGCCAGATGATGTGTATGATGGAATTATAACTAATCCACCATATAGCATCAAAGATAAGTTTATTGAACATTGTTATGCTCTTGGCAAACCATTTGCATTACTACTGCCAGTCACAAGTTTTCAAGGTGGTAAACGAGGCAGAATGTTTATAGAACACGGAATGTCTACACTCGTGTATAATAATCGTGTAGATTTTACAGGAAAGGGTAATCCAACATTCGGTAATGCTTGGTTTATTCACGGGTTTTTGCCTCCTAATACGATATATTGGGTAGATAATCCGAAACAAAATAAGAAAAGAATTGGTCAAATATAGGTTGACAACCGACATAGGAATATGTTATAATTAATTAAATTAATCAGGAGAAGTAAAAATGCGTGACATTTTAAAAGATATCGTAAAACATACACATTCGCTAGGAATCATTCAAGCGGCGAAAGTGACAACAGATGCCGAAGGCACAACTATTGATGCGATGGACGAAGACCGTACTGTTGTATTGCGTGGTAAATTACATCAACCAGTTGCTGAATTCGAAGGCAAGTTTGGTCTTGGTAGACTAGGAGTCTTAAATGGATTACTTAGTTATACTAGTGAAGACAAAGAAGGCAATAAGATGGAGTCTGATGTTAAAGTAGGCACAGAAACACGAAACGGTGAAGATGTTACTACTGAACTTAACTTCTCAATGCCTGGTGGTTTTGATAGTTCGTATCGAGTAATCGTAAGTGAATTAGTAGATGCTCAAATTAAAACTGCAAGTTTTCGTGGTGCCGCGTGGAATGTAGAAATTATGCCATCACAAAAAGCAATCAAAGACTTACAATACTTTGCGGGTATTCTAGGTGCATTTGACCCACTGCTTACTGCAAGAACAGTTAAAGGTGATTTAGTTTTCTATATTGGTGATAGTTCAACAGATAGAGTAGAACTTCCTTTTGCAAGTAATGTAGAAGGTGAACTAAAGACTGGTTGGTCATTCCCATTATCAACAGTTCTAACTATTCTTAGACTTAGCGATACAAGTACAATGAATATGAAAATCTCAGACCAAGGTGCAATGATGATTGCAGTTGATAGCGGTCTAGGTTTATATGAATACATTTTACCTGCAAAAGCCGGTAATTAATAATATAAATACATTTAGAGAGGTCTAATATAGGAGAAGCATATGACTACACCCGTAAGACCAGATGTAGACGAGAAGAAACGCACTCGCCTCATATACTTAAAAAAACAACATAGAGATTTAGATGATGGTATTATAACTGCATTTAAAATGCATACAGAAGACCAAATTGTTGCTAAACTAAAACTTAAAAAGTTGCACCTGAAGGAAAAGATTGTCAAACTAGAAAGAGAACTACAAGACTAGTGACTATCATAAAACCAACTCCAAAGACTATTCAAAATCTGATTAGAGTAATACCAGACCATCCTAGGCCTGGTGTTCTCTATCAGGATATGGCTAGTATATTTAATGCACCGCAAGGACTTCAACACGTGATGACTTTGTTTTCGGACTATAT
>UPTG01003245.1_pt1 | contig 10475 bp, 7 predicted proteins | sample 2160121 | NCBI WGS metagenome assembly UPTG01 (sample SAMN06266255, study PRJEB28933) | marine metagenome | isolation source: Columbia River Estuary | place: USA:Columbia River Estuary, USA | collected 2014-07-27 | reverse complement strand
ATACCTTCTGCTAAAGCAATATTTTTAACTAAAGGTGAATAAAAACGACTGTCTGAACTTTGCACAACACTTGATACAGTTTTAAGAGCAGGAGCTACTACAGCAGCAATTATTTCTTTAGTTGGAATTGCCTCATTTTCTTCCTCTGGACTAGAGACCTCAGGAATAGCTCCTTCTCCAGCTATTTCAATAATAGCAATAGTCTGCCCTACTTGAATTACATCATCAACCTCAAAAAGTTTTTCAACTAAAACACCCGTTACTTCGCTTGGCACCTCGCTATCTACTTTATCGGTAGCAATTTCTAATACTGCCTCGTCCTCTTCAATAGTATCTCCAACTTCTTTGAGCCAACTAGTTAAGGTTGCTTCCGCAACACTTTCTCCCATTTTTGGTAACTTCAATTCAAATTTTGTCATCATAATTATCTAAAAGAAGATTTTTTATCTACGTCGCAAAATTAGTTAAAATTTATATTTATTAAAGGACCATTTTCCTAAAAAACGAGTACAGACCCATTTTCATCACTTTGATCACTTCCTAAAATAAAATTACATCCTGGAGGTCTTATACGATATTTATTACCAAATCCACTTAATTTTTTCATTACATTAAAAATTTGTGAATAGGACATATAGTTTACATCAAAAATAAAGCAACAGTTTGATAATTCTGCATCTAATAAAATATCCTTAGAAACTGTTTGTAGCTCTATTTTTAATTTTTCAGAAAGTATCTCCGCTAACTTTAAATTTTTACTTAATAAATAGGTTTTTTGGATTTGGTTGATTTTATCTTCATTAATTGTTGACGATTTTTTGATTTTTTTTGTTAAAAAAACGCCCATTTTTACTAAGGTGTTAAAACCTATATTGGTCCTAAAATGTTTTTGATAAAAAATAAACATTGCTCCATAAAAACGATCAAAGTAAGCTTTGTCTTTTTTGGTACTTTCTCCTTTATAATGTAAGATATTTGTTGTTCCTAGGTAATAATTACGATAACCTGCTTTCGTTAATTTATAAGACAAATCAATATCTTCACCGTACATAAAATAATCTTCATCAAAACCTCCAACTTCTTGATAAATAGATTTTTTCATGAACATAAAAGCTCCTACTAAAACCGAAACTTCTGCACTTTCTAGGGGCGCTATATGTGTTGCATAATAGCTATTACTCCATCCCATCAGCTTGAGAAATGAGGCTTTTGGAGTGGGTAAATTACGTTTACTCTCTGGCAAAAAAAGACCTTTCCCATCCATTAGGTAAACACCTAAAGCTCCCAAATTAGGTTTAGAATTAGCATATTTTAAAACCTCAACAAAAGTATTTTCTGTCACTGCAGTATCAGGATTTAAAATACAAACATAATCTCCTTTTGCAATTTTAACAGCTTGATTATTTGCTTTACTAAAACCAAGATTTTCCTTATTTTCAAGCAAAATAATTTCAGGGAACAATTGTTTAACCATCTGACAACTGTCGTCAGAGGAATTGTTATCTACGACGATAATTTCAGACTCAATTTTTTTTAAACCAACCTGAACACTTAAAATACATTGCTCTAAAAAAAAGCGAACATTGTAGTTTAATATGATAACAGATAATTTCAAAAGTCTAATTTTTTAAAGAAGCTTCAAAGGGGATTCTATTTACTATACTTCTACCAAGTGTTACCTCATCCGCATATTCCAACTCGTCACCGACCGAAATCCCTCGTGCTATGGTGGTGGTGGTAATTTTAAATTCTTCAATTTGTTTAAAGATAAAAAAATTAGTGGTGTCACCTTCCATAGTTGAACTTAATGCAAAAACAAGTTCCTTAACAACTCCAGATTTCACCTTATCAACTAAGGAAGAAATATTTAATTCGCCAGGGCCAATGCCATCCATCGGTGATATTTTTCCTCCAAGAACATGATATTGCCCTCGATATTGGCTGGTGTTTTCTATGGCCATGACATCTCGAATGTCTTCAACAACACATACTAGTTGTTTATTTCGATTTAAATTACTGCAAATTTCACAAATCTCTTTATCCGAAATATTATGGCAATTCTTACAAAAAATAATCTCATCTCTCATTTTTTGGAGACTCTCTGAAAGTTTTTGAGTGTGTGACTTTGGCTGCTTTAACAAGTGTAAAACCAAACGTAAAGCAGTCCGTTTACCTATGCCGGGGAATTGAGCCATTTCATTAACAGCATTTTCAAGAAGTTTTGATGAAAAATCCATTGAATAATATCTTGGAGCAAGATAAAAAAAATGCTTCAGATAATACCTAGTATCTGAAGCATTCTATATAGAATAAAAATTATTTTTTTATGACTTTTTTTGTAATGGTTCCAATATCTGAATTAATTCTTACATAATAAATGCCATTACTTAAGGCTGAAATATTCATGGAATGAGGTTGATTTAAAGAGACATTAGGTTGATACCTTACTAATTTTCCTAATTGATCAAATACCCTAAAATCTGCTTCAGTACCTTTTCTAAAATTAAAAGTGATTATACTATTTGTTGGATTCGGAAAAATTTCGACATCCGTATTGTTAATCAAGGATTCTGTGTTTAATAAATGAGGTACGTATGGAGACGCCCAAAGTCCTCTTCCATAAGTTCCTGCATAAATTTTTCCATCTGCAGAATTAATTTCTAGTTCATTGATAATTACATTAGGTAAGTTGATACTGTATGGCTGCCATTCAGTAAAAGTATTGTCTATATAGAAAATTCCATAATCCATCCCTAGGTACAATCCATCTTCACCGTTATCGTCCCAGACTAATGCTAAAGAACTAAAATCTGGCAAGTTAAATTTATAACTTAACCAAGACAAGCCTCCATCTTCAGAAACAAATACTTTAGAATTTGATGTAGTTGCTACCGCTATTTTTTCTGGATTGGTTGGGTGAATAGCTATCGAATTTATAGATCCACCAGGGTTCGTAAGTGGTGACCAATCGGTTGCTCCTCCATCTATTGTCTTAAACAATAAAGGTCCTCTGGAGGCGTAAATGACAAGGTTATTTGAGTTTGCAATTTTTAATTGATTCAGGTTTCCACTAAATTCTTGAGAAATTGCTAACCAATTATTTCCAGAAGCTACAGATTTGTATACCTGGTTCAAACCAATGTAAATAACATCGGTTAAAATTGGATCCTGTTCAAAAGGAGTCACCCAATTTCCTTGTGAAGGAATGGAAACACCACTTGTGGTCTGCCCTCCATTAAAAGTTCTGTAAACACCTCCAAATTGGATCATACCAAACATTTTACTTGAATTATCCTTATCAACAAAACCCTCCATACCATCAGCTCCTATCCAATCTTTCCATCCTTCTGCTTCAGAGTAGAAAGAAGATCCATTATCTTGGGACCCAGTGGTAACAATAACTTCTGGAGTTTGAGTGATTCCAATTTTATATAACTGCCTAATGCCTAGACCAGTCGATAAATCTTCATAATAATCTGAGGTCACATTTGCAGTGTCTTCAGCTTTAAAAATACCCCCGTCGGTTCCAGCGAATAAGGTGGTACCATTAAATAACAATAAATCTACGTCGGCATGACAATAACCAATATTAGCATTTTCTGCATTTCCAGGAACCCAGTCCGAGGTGCAATAAAAATTTTCACCCCCATCGATCGACCTCCAGGTTAAAACGCCTGCAATATGAACTTCATTTACATCCTCAGGGTTTACTGCAATATCCATGTCACGAGGTGCTTGGCCACCAGAATCGATTCCATTAGTATCATAACCAAAATAATTTCTTCCAACGTGATCTAACTCCGAAAAAGTAAAACCGGTATTGGTTGACTTATAAAAACCCCCAAAACTTCCTTCAAAGGCCTCCAGAACATATACTACATTTTCGTCATCGGGAGAAACACCAATCATTTTAGGAGCACTATCAAATGTAAAATTACTAGTAAAACTTTCTCCTCCGTTGAAAGATACATGAAAGCCTGTTCCTGAAGCATAGACCACATTAGGGTCGTTGGGTTTAAATTCTATGTCATAACCTTGACTGTCTGCAACGGCGGTAGTCCAGGTTAACCCTCCATCTGATGATTTCCTTATTCCTCCATTTTGAGCGGTAGCAAAAATTATTGAGGGATCTGTTGGATGTATAAGAATTTTATTTACAATTGAATTTCCCATATCACTTAAAAGATTCCACGTAGCTCCAGCATCTAAAGAATGATAGATGAGTCCATTGTTAGATCCAAAAAAATAATGATCCGAATTAGTGGGATCTATGGTTACGGAATAAACTCGAAGATTGGAAAAATAGTCTCCTAAAGGGATCCAGTTTTGACCTCCATCTAAAGTTTTCCAGACTCCACCGGTATTAGCACCAACGATTATGTGATCACTGTTATTTTGATCAATTGCGATGCCCGTTATTCTGCCAACTCCGGGATTCCAGCTAGTGGTTGCATTCCAATTTTGAGGACCTAATTCCTCCCAATTGTCCGTTAATGGCTGTCTTGTTTCTGAATTTGTATTTAAATAAGCATTGTAATTTTCAATTTTTGTAAGTATTTCTTCTGTTTTAGGCAAATAACCTGCTTCATTCATTAATCGCTTAGCATTGTATTCCCATCTTTTAAATTGAAAATATCCAGATCCTTTTCCTTGATCACGATTTGCGAAATAAGCTTCTGCGTTATCAATAATCTCCTGGACGGTAAAGGTTTCAGACTCTATCATTTCAAGATATTCTTGAGCGTAGTTATTTACAAGTCCTCCTAGGAGCATTGTTAAAAGCACAATTATTTTTTTCATAGCATTTATTTTCAGCTTAAAATTACAAATTTTCTTGGATTAATATTCAAGAGTTCAATTATTTAACAATCTTTGTATTTTTACAGAAAAAAGATGCAGCCCACTCAAATTATTTTATTAATTGCCGTTTATTTTGGGGTATTGATTCTTATCTCCTATTTAACAGGGAAAGAGGATTCAAACGAAGCTTTTTTCAAAGCAAATAAATCTGCACCCTGGTATTTAGTTGCCTTTGGGATGATTGGTGCCTCCTTATCTGGAGTTACTTTTATTTCGGTCCCAGGATTAGTAGAAGGACAACAATTTGCTTACCTTCAAGGTGTTCTTGGTTTTTTTGTTGGTTATTTAATTGTTTTGTTAGTATTAATTCCTCTGTACTACCAACTAAATGTTACATCGATTTATCAATATTTAGAAGATCGTTTTGGAAAAACCAGTTACAAAACAGGTGCTTTTTTCTTTTTAATTTCTCGTGTTACGGGTGCATCATTTAGACTTTATCTCGTTGCATTAGCGATGCAGTATATTGTTTTTGAAAGTCTAGGTATTCCATTTTGGGTTACGGTGGTACTTTCTATTTTGTTAATTTGGTTATACACCAACAAAGGAGGGATTAAAACCATCATTTGGACAGATACTTTACAGACAATAGCCATGCTTACCTCGGTGAGTGTAGCTATCATTTTAATTCTAAATAAACTAGATTGGACTTTAGCAGAAACTTTTACCAAAGAAACATTTAAAAATAAAAGTAAAATTTTCTTTTTTGAGGACGTGAATAGCAGTATTTATTTTTGGAAATATTTTATTGGAGGTATTTTTATTACCATCGCGATGACAGGTTTAGATCAAGATATGATGCAAAAAAACTTAACCTGTAAAAACGCAAAAGAGTCTAAAAAAAATATGTTCTTAATGTCTATTTTATTAGTGGTAGTTAATGTCATTTTTTTAACGCTTGGAGCTTTGTTATTTATCTATGCAGAACAATTTAATATTGCTATTCCAGAACTTAATGGTGTTACTCGAACCGATTTATTATTTCCAGAAATAGCAATGAATCAAGGCCTTGGCAAAGGACTAGCCATCACCTTTATTATAGGCTTAATTGCCGCTGCCTACAGTAGTGCAGACAGTGCTTTAACATCGCTAACTACTTCGTTCTCTGTAGATTTTTGTCATATAGAAAACCAACCTATTGCAGTTCAAAAACCTTTACGTAAAAAAGTACATGTAGGAGTTTCCGTAGTACTTATAGTGGTTGTTATCATTTTTAATTCACTCGAAGGTAGTGTCGTTAGTAATCTTTTTAAGTTTGCTACATTTACCTATGGTCCATTACTTGGTTTATTTGCGTTTGGAATATTAACAAAAAAAAATACTCAAGATAAATACACTTGGATGGTAGCTTTAATAGCTATTTTGCTGACCTATTTTATAACGTTGACTCCCTCGTATTTTCCAAATAGTTTTATAGGCAATTATAACTTTCATTGGGAAATATTACCAATTAATGGGTTTATAACCTTTTTAGGCTTATTAATGGTATCTAAAAAACAAACTACTAGTATTGATTCGTAGAGAGTAATACTAAGGTACAAGCTTCTTCGTAGTGGATGCGATGTTTTTTTAACTGCTTATAAAATTCAGGATTTTCGGTTCCGGGATTAAATAGTACCCTAGCAGGATTTAATGATAAAATATAGTGATAATATGCTGCTTGTCTTTTGGCGTTTAGGTAAAGGGTGATGGTATCTATATCCTCGTACAGGGGCATTTCGTTGGTAATAGGAACGCCTGCAACGGTTCCAATTTTTAGACCCATCGCTTTTACCTCATGTTCGTGACCTACCAATTTATGAATTGCGATATTGGAATACCGCAAAGGGTTTAAACTGGCACCAATAACGAGTGTTTTTTTCATGTAGTATATTTTATAGTTACCACCTAATAATTACACTTCCCCAGGTAAATCCACTTCCGAAGGCTGCTAAAACTAATAGATCCCCATTATTTACTTTTCCTTTTTCATGGGCTTCTGTTAGTGCAATAATGATGGATGCGGCTGTGGTATTCCCATATTTTTGAATGTTATTGTACACCTGGTCGTCTCGCAAGCCAAATTTTTTCTGAACAAATTGAGAGATTCTTAAATTGGCCTGATGAGGAATTAACATATCGATATCTGTAGGCGACAAACCGTTGGTTTGTAAACCCTCCATAATCACTTCCGAAAATCGAACCACTGCATTTTTAAATACAAAAGTTCCATTCATGTAAGGGTAGTAAGAAAGATCGTCTGGATTGTTCAAAATTTCAGGCACCCAATGGGCAATACTCGGACTTTCGACTGTTAACTCTCTTGCATGTTTTCCTTCGCTGTGCAAGTGTGTAGAAAGAATTCCTCTTTCTGGATCGTCACTTCTAGTTAGTATCGCTGCTCCAGCACCGTCTCCAAAGATTACGGAAACTCCCCTTCCACGAGTGGTTACATCCAACCCTCCTGAGTGAAATTCGGAACCAATGACCAAGATATTTTGATACATTCCTGTTTTTATAAACTGATCGGCAACCGACAGGGCATAAACAAAACCAGAACACTGATTACGAACATCCAAAGCGCCTACGGTTGGTAAACCTAACATATCTTGTATTTGAACCCCACATCCTGGAAAGTACATATCTGGACTGAGCGTTGCAAAAATGATAAAATCAATTTCATTTTTATCAATTCCAGCTTTTTCTATAGCAATTTTAGCAGCTTTTGCCCCCATGGAAGCCGAAGTCTCCGGACTCCCCTTTTCAATCCATCGACGCTCTTTTATGCCTGTTCTTTCCTGAATCCATTCGTCGTTGGTATCCATTAACTTAGAAAGATCATCGTTGGTCACGATGTTATCTGGAACAAAATATCCCAATCCTGATATTCTTGAAGTATACATTTTAAAATTATTATACCACTCTCATTAGTTTGAAAACGGGATTTAAATATACCTATTAACTAAATAACGAAACAATAATTAGCGATTATATGTTATGCGTGCATAGTAAAATCATCAATTCTTGTCAACTTGTCAGTAATTAAAGATTGGTATTTTTTTTGACTAGTATAATTTATAAATTTAAAAACAATAAAAATGAGTAAAGGAACTATTAACGTATCGGTTGAAAATATTTTTCCGCTAATTAAGAAGTTTTTATATAGTGATCACGAAATATTTTTACGTGAACTAATTTCAAATGCAACAGACGCAACGGTTAAGCTAAAGTATTTAACCAACATTGGAGAAGCCAAAGTAGAATACGGCAATCCTATGATTGAAATAAAAATTGACAAAGAAAACAAGAAGCTTCATATCATCGATCAAGGTATTGGTATGACCAAAGATGAAATTGAAAAATACATCAATGAAATTGCTTTTTCTGGTGCAGAAGAGTTTTTAGAAAAATACAAAGACGAATCAGGAGATGACAAAGGAATTATTGGACATTTTGGTTTAGGATTTTATTCTGCCTTTATGGTAGCTGATAAAGTAGAAATTATATCCAAGAGTTTTAAAGAAGAGCCAGCAGTTCATTGGGAGTGCGACGGATCGCCAGAATACTCTACGAAAAAGTCTAAAAAAACTACTCGAGGAACAGAGATTGTATTACATATCGCTGAAGATTCCTTAGAATTTTTGGAAGAGGCTCGTATCAATGAGTTGTTAGTGAAGTACAACAAGTTTATGCCGATTCCAATTAAATTTGGAACCAAGGAAGTAAGCGACCCTGACCATACACCAAAAACTACCAAAGATAAAGACGGAAAAGAAACTACCGAGCCACAAAAAATGATCACGGTAGATAATCTAATTAATAACCCTACCCCTGCTTGGACCAAACAACCCGCTGAACTAAAAGCGGAAGATTATAAAAGTTTTTATAGAGAATTGTATCCAATGCAGTTTGAAGAGCCACTCTTCAATATCCATTTAAATGTAGACTATCCTTTTAATCTTACCGGAATTTTATACTTCCCTAAGATGACCAACGATCTAAACATGCAGAAGGATAAAATACAGTTATACCAAAATCAAGTTTTTGTAACCGATAATGTAGAAGGGATTGTTCCCGAATTTTTAACCATGTTACGAGGAGTAATTGATTCTCCAGACATTCCGTTAAATGTTTCCAGAAGTTATCTGCAAGCAGATGGAGCTGTTAAAAAAATATCGAGTTACATCACTCGTAAAGTAGCCGACAAATTAAAAAGTTTGTTTAACAGTGACCGAGCAGATTTTGAGAAAAAATGGAATGATATTAAGATTGTGATTGAATACGGAATGCTATCCGAAGAAAAATTCTTTGAAAAAGCACAAGCATTTGCGTTATATCCAACCGTTGACGATACGTATTTTACGATTGAAGAATTAAAAGAAAAAATTAAGCCACTTCAAACCGACAAAGATGATAAGCTGGTAGTTTTATACGCCTCCAACAAAGATGAGCAACACGCCTATATCGATGCTGCTAAAGAAAAGGGATATGAGGTGTTATTCTTGGATTCTCCAATTGTATCGCACTTAATTCAAAAATTAGAAACCACCGAAGAAAAGGTAACTTTTGTAAGAGTGGATGGAGATCATATCGATAACCTCATCAAAAAAGATGAAGAGCAAATTTCGAAGTTAAATGACGAAGAAAAAGAAACGCTTAAAACAGTATTGACCGAAATTATCCCTCAAGATAAATTTACAGTTCAGTTAGAAGCGATGGATAGCAATGCCAATCCTTTTATCATTACCCAACCCGAGTTCATCCGACGCATGATGGAGCAGCAAAAACTCGGCGGTGGAGGTGGTTTTTATGGGGCCTTTCCAGAAATGTTCAACCTTACCGTCAATGCCAATCACCCGGCAATTGGTAAACTTTTGAGCCAAGAAGCAGCAGCGCAAGAGCAAAGCACCAAACAATTAGTCGACCTCGCTATGTTGGCGCAGGGGCTATTAAAAGGTGCCGCTTTAGATGCTTTCATTCAGCGCAATATCGAACATATTGCATAAATGAGTAGCTTTGACTACGCTTAAATTCTAGATTTTGTACAAATGGATCTTGGGCATTGGCGCCCTCATGTTAACCCGTAAAATTGGTTATGCCATTCTTGGCTTTGCCATTGGTTCACTTTTCGATCAATATCAACAAGCTTCAAAGAACGGGCAGAATAATGGGGGAACGGGCTATGCCCAAGATCCATTTGAATTTTACCGTCGTCAAAGCTCTATGTACGACCTGCCTACAATGCTCATGGCGCTTTCTGCCGCTGTCATGAAAGCTGACGGAAAGGTCTTGCGTATTGAATTAGACTTTGTTAAGAAATTTTTTTCAGCGCAATTTGGTCGTCAATTCAATGCAACTCACCTGCAAACGTTGAAGCAGTTTCTTGATTCCCCAAGTATACCACTTCAAGAAATCTGTCATGACATCCGAAATCGCATGCCACAAGAGATAAGAGTACAGTTGGTACATTATTTATTCGGCATTGCCAAAGCAGATGGTGACGTAGGAACAGCTGAAATAAACGTCATTTCTCGAATCTCGACTATGCTTGGAATTCCAGCTGTTGAGTTTGAGAGCTTGCGCAATATGTTTTATCGAAATGTTGACTCAGACTATAAAATTCTGGGTATTGATGA
>UPTG01003236.1_pt1 | contig 10502 bp, 9 predicted proteins | sample 2160121 | NCBI WGS metagenome assembly UPTG01 (sample SAMN06266255, study PRJEB28933) | marine metagenome | isolation source: Columbia River Estuary | place: USA:Columbia River Estuary, USA | collected 2014-07-27 | reverse complement strand
TGACGAGATTGAGCCGACCTGTCAGCAGCCAATGCGAATCCGTATCATGACTGAAGCGCTTAAAAATGAGTGCGCCGGCAGGCTGATGTTTGACCTCGCCACGCGCTGCGATTTTGGTAAAGTCTGCATCGGAAAGCGCGGAAAAAGGGCTCAATCCCTTCAGGATTCTGAGTTGGCTGTCGTCCATTATGCGTCCTTCATGACCAAGGGAGATTCAGTATAGTCCCTCTGCGGTGATCATCAAGGCGCACTGCATGATCTCTTGGCATGACCTGGTTCTCGGTTCAGCGGGCGGATGCCGTTTGAGTGGCTATTGTGAGGCTGTTTTGATCAGCGTCGCTGAGATTTGCGCGGCTCTCGCCATCGCTGATGGTTTGTGGACAGTGACCTCGACCCGCGTCAGTGGATAGTGGGTCAGTAAATGGTCGGCGGCAACGACCGTCAGGGTCTCGAGCAGTTTAAAGCGCCTGGCCTGGATGAGCTTGGCAAGATCTCGGGTGAGGGCATCATAGTCTATGGCCAAGGTGAGATCGTCGTTGCTTGCTGGCGGCGCAAAATCATATTCCAAACCAAGATCCAAATAGATTGTTTGTAAGACCTCGCGTTCTCGCGGGTAAGCGCCAATGATGGTTTCTATTTCAAGCTGGGTGACGTCAATGCGGCCTTGTCGGGTCATGTGGCCAGCCCCTGAAGTTCGGTCATAGGCCATCTTGGGCGCGCAATGATCTCATGGTTATCGTGCTGCCATTGGCTTCGACGGAGTAGGCCCGCAATCGCAATCATCGCGCCGTTATCGGTGCAGAACTTAAGGTCTGGATAGCTCACCGCAACCTGTAAGGTTTGGCTCAGGGCTTGAAGGCTCGCCCGAAGCGACGTGTTGGCGCTGACCCCGCCGGCTAAAACAAGGGTCGGATATCCTGTTTGTGCCAGCGCGCGGGTGCATTTAATTTTAATGGTCTCAACAACCGCGTCTTCAAAGGCCCGCGCGATATCAGCTCGATCCTGATCGCTTGGGTCTTTTAAGGCTCTTAAGGTGTTCATGGTGTGAGTCTTAAGACCACTGAAGCTGAAGTTCAGTCCTGGTTTTTGGGTCATTGGCCTAGGGAAGTGAAATCGGCCTTTGGCCCCGTGGGTTGCCAAAGCGGCTACCTGTGGTCCTCCGGGATAACCCAATCCCAGCATCTTGGCGACCTTGTCGAAGGCTTCGCCGGCCGCGTCGTCCATGGACTCGCCTAGGATTTCGTATTCTCCAGGCTGGCTGCAGGCCATGAGCTGAGTATGCCCGCCGGAAACCAAGAGCGCGACAAAGGGATATTGCGTTGGTGTCTCCGTCAACTGGGTGGCTTGCAGGTGGCCTTCCATGTGATGAATGCCAATGGCGGGAATGTTCCAAGCCAGCGCAAGCGATTTGGCGATGCTTGCACCAACCAGCAGGGCGCCAATCAGGCCGGGACCTTCGGTATAAGCAATCGCGTCGATCTGGTCCGGCTTGGTTTCGGTTTGCGCCAAGATCTGATCAATCATCGGAAGGCATTTTCGAATATGGTCTCGGGATGCCAGCTCCGGTACGACACCGCCATAGGCTTTATGAACATCAATTTGGCTATACAAAAGATCGGCCATTAAGCCTAGGGAATCGTCATACAGGGCAATCCCGGTTTCATCACAAGATGTTTCGATCCCCAAAACGCGCACGTTTGGCTCCAGACGGTATTGATTGAGATGGTAATTATAGACCGGGGGTCGGCTCGCGTCTGCAACGATTGGGGCGTGCGGGCAAAGACTAAGCTGGGAAGGGCTAAAGCGGTTTGCCCTCTATGGGGCTTTTGCAATTGCTTGGGATTGTGTTTAGAATCCGCTCTCCATTTGGCCGGTGTAAAAGAAACAATGCCCTACGTAAAAGTAAAAGAAAACGAACCGTTCGACATCGCACTCCGACGCTTTAAGCGATCCTGTGAAAAAGCCGGGGTCCTGGCCGATGTTCGTAAGCGCGAGTTCTACGAAAAGCCAACGTCAATCCGAAAGCGTAAAGCGGCAGCGGCTGTAAAGCGGTATGCGAAAAAAGTACAAAGAGAATCAAGAAAGATGGAGCGGCTCTACTAGTCAGAGTCCCTTAGCGGGCTATGGCCCTCATAGCCTTATTACCGTTCAACACAGTCTCCGAACGTCGCCGCTCGTCTTGGCACACCCCTGAGTCGTCCTTCTCCTGAACCATCGAGGCGTTTTATGTCAGCATCCCTAAAAGATCGGCTACAAAATGACGTCAAAGATGCCATGCGAGCACGCGCCAAGCAAACCTTAGGTACCCTGCGTTTAATCATGGCTGAGTTGAAGCGACGAGAAGTTGATGAACGGATTGAATTATCTGATCAAGATGTGTTGCTAATCCTTGAGAAGATGGTGAAACAAAGAAGAGATTCCTTGAGCCAATACCTTGCTGCAGATCGCCAAGATCTAGCAGACCAAGAGCAGTTTGAGCTTGATTTGATTGCCCAATACTTACCTGAACCCTTGTCCGATGAAGCGGTTTTAACGCTGATTGAAGAGGCCATCGAAGCCGCGGGCGCGCGCGAAATGTCGAAAATGGGTCAGGTAATGGGCTGGGTTAAAGACCGGGCGCAGGGCCGAGCCGATATGGCGAAGGTGGGCCAGCTGGTGAAGGCGCAATTAAGTCAGGGTTAGCTTGCGAATCCACAAGGCCCCTGCCACACTTCTTAGCCGTTAAAGTGCATTGGTATCGCGGTGATTCCTCCTACTTTTATTGATGAGCTTCTTGCCCGAACCGATATTGTTGAGATTATCGAGTCCCGGGTCGCACTGAAGAAAACAGGTCAAAATTTTTCCGGTCTGTGTCCGTTTCATCAAGAAAAATCCCCCAGTTTCTCTGTGAGTCAGGAAAAACAGTTTTATTACTGCTTCGGTTGTCAGGCTTCCGGCTCGGCATTGAAATTCTTAATGGAATTTGACCGCATGGATTTTTTATCTGCGGTTGAATCCCTTGCGGGTCGCTTGGGTTTGGCGGTGCCAAATGATGCCTCAAGCGAGGATCGCGAGGCGGTTGCACAGCGTAAGTTGATTTTTGACACCCTCGCAGAGGCAAAAGATTTTTATAAACAACAGCTTCGATCGAACCCCCAGCGGGGACGCGCGGTTGATTATTTAAAACAAAGAGGCCTGACTGGGGAAGTCGCGAATCGGTTTGAAATTGGGTTCGCGCCGCCGGGTTGGCAGAATTTGTTGGGGTCAAAGCCTGAATCGTCAAGCTATCTGAGTCGTCTCTTAGATGCGGGTCTCGTGGTGACCCAAGATGCCGAAGATAAACGCTACGATCGCTTTCGGGATCGGGTGATGTTTCCGATTCGGGATCTACGTGGGCGAACCATCGCTTTTGGCGGTCGGGTGATCGGCGACGGCAAGCCGAAATATTTGAATTCCCCCGAAACTGCGGTGTTTCATAAAGGGCGAGAGCTTTATGGCTTGTTCGAGGCTCGTCGCAGTCAGAAAAACTTGTCAAGGTTGCTGGTTGTCGAGGGTTACATGGACGTGGTGGCGTTGGCGCAAAATCAAATTGAGTTTGCGGTTGCGACTTTGGGTACGGCGACATCGGATGAACACATCCAAAGAATGTTTCGCCAGGTCTCAGAGATTATTTTTTGTTTTGACGGCGACGCTGCTGGCCGGCGTGCCGCTTGGAAAGCGATGCTGACGGTCCTGCCGCATTTGAGCGATGGTCGAAGCGCTCGGTTCATGTTTCTGCCCGATGGTGACGACCCCGATTCATTGGTAAGACGGATCGGGCAAGCGGCGTTTCTTGCCCAGCTGGCGGCATCCCACTCGGTTGCGGACTGGCTCTTTGAAAAGCTGGCGCAAGATTTAAAAGACAAGGGCCTTGATCCGATTGGGATTGCCGGTAAAGCCGCTCTGAGTAAAGACGCAATGCCGTTAATTAATCTAATGCCGGAAGGCGTGTTTCGGCAGCTCATGATAGACGCCCTCTCGCAGAATACGGGTTTGTCGACCCAAAGGCTTCAAGATGTAACGGAAAAATACGACGGCTCGCTTGAAAGCGACATTCAAGATGCTCGGCCGCGGCATGACGAGACGACGCCCGAGGTTCAAAATGCTCGGGCCCCGGAGGCGATGATTCGTGCGAGTCTGGACCCTGCATTATCGCTGCTGATTCTCCAGCCCGAGCTGGCCTTTGAGTTTGAGGTCGAGGCCTTTGAGTGCTTAACGCGCGGAGATCAAGACCAATTGCTTCGGACCATTGCCTTGGGCGTGCATGCAGGAAGCTTGAACTCTCCGGGTGAGATTCTCGCGAAGTTCAGTGGCAAGCCAGAGCAGATGTTTTTAAAAAAGGCTTTTGAATACAAGCCTTTACTTGGAACAGAGCACCTTAAAGACGAGTTTATAGGGCTCATGAAAAGTAAGTTCAAACGCTACAGCCAGCAGGACGGACGGGCCCAGATCGACGCGTTATTGCAAAAACCGCCATCGCAATTGTCCGAAGAGGAGCGTGGGCTAATCCGGCAGTACTTTTCAAAGACGCCGGCTGGCGATGACCCATCATTAATCCCATGAATTTTCTACCATTCTAGTGCGGCTTGCCCTGGTCTGGACTGGCTAAACGCCCAAGACGACCCTATACTAATTTGCTCCTTTGGGGGGATGAAGTGAAAGAGGGGTGTTATGGCCAGCGTTCTTGCTCAAAAACAATCAAGGTTAAAGAAACTCATTGCGCTCGGTAGAGAGCAGGGGTACCTCACGTATTCTGAGGTGAACGACCATCTACCAGACGATATTTCGGATCCGGAACAGATCGAAGACATCATCGGCATGATCAACGACATGGGGATCATGGTCTATGAAACGGCGCCGGAAGCCGACGATTTGATGGTCGAAGCCGACGTCACGGATGATCTGGCCGCAGATGAGGCGGCGGCGGTGCTGGTGGCCGTTGAAAACGAAACAGGACGAACGACCGATCCGGTCCGCATGTATATGCGAGAGATGGGTACGGTTGATTTGCTGACCCGCGAAGGTGAAATTGAAATTGCCAAACGGATCGAAGAAGGAATACGAGATGTGCTCGATGCTGCATCAGGATTCCCGGGCGTTGTTGAGCGCATCCTGAGTCGCTATCAAGAAACCCAACAAGAAGACGGTAAGCTGATTGATTTGATCATTGGCTTTTTAGACCCTGCTGAGCATGTCGCGCCCGCCGCCCAAGTCGTCCCAGGAGAGGCCAAAGACGAAGATGCGGCTGAAGTGGATAACGGGCCTGATGCGGAGCTCGCAGCAGAGCGGTTCGGGATCTTAGAAAAACAGCTGGCTAAAACGGCTCGTTCAATTAAGCGCAATGGCCGTCAATCTGATGCGGCGCAAAAGGAACTTGCGGCTTTGGCGGTTGCCTTTCAGTACTTCAAGTTTATTCCGAAAGAGTACGAACGAATAATTAACGAGGTCAAAGCGCCGCACCAAGAAATCCGCCGTTCAGAACGCCAGATCATTGCGCTCTGCGTTCGCGAGGCCGGCATGAGTCGCAAAGCATTTATGGATGCGTTTCCGGGCAATGAATGTGACTTAAAGTGGGCGGCCAAACAATTCAAAGCCGGCGTCAGTAAGTTAAAGGGCGTTCAGGATGAAGTGGTCCGGGCTCAAAAACGGATTGTCAGTATTTCAGAGGCGGCGGGCCTGACGGTTGCCGATTTGAAGGACCTGAATCGCCGGCTATTTATTGGCGAAGCGAAAGCGCGTCGTGCGAAGAAAGATATGGTTGAGGCCAATCTCCGTTTGGTGATTTCAATTGCGAAGAAATATACCAACCGGGGGTTGCAGTTTTTAGACCTGATCCAAGAAGGCAATATTGGGTTGATGAAAGCCGTCGACAAATTCGAATACCGACGAGGCTATAAATTTTCGACCTATGCGACTTGGTGGATTCGTCAAGCAATCACGCGTTCAATCGCCGACCAAGCAAGAACCATTCGAATCCCCGTGCATATGATCGAAACGATCAATAAATTGGCCCGGATCTCTCGGCAAATGCTACAGGAGATGGGGCGGGACCCGACGCCGGAAGAACTGGGTGTCCGCATGGAAATGCCGGAAGAAAAGGTGCGTCGCGTGCTAAAAATTGCCAAGGAGCCGATCTCCATGGAAACGCCGATTGGCGATGACGACGATTCCTCTTTAGGCGATTTTCTGGGTGAGGATGCTAATGGCGATGCGGCCGCCGTGGGCGCGCCTTTGGACGTTGCAACAGAGGAAGGCTTGCGGGATGCCACCCGTAATATCCTGGCAGGCTTAACCGCCAGAGAAGCCAAAGTGCTTCGAATGCGGTTTGGGATTGATATGAATACCGATCACACGTTGGAAGAGGTGGGTAAGCAGTTTGATGTGACCCGAGAGCGGATACGGCAAATCGAAGCCAAGGCCTTGCGTAAATTGCGACACCCCAGCCGTTCAGACCATCTGAAGAGTTTCCTAGACCAGTAGGCCGAGTTAGCGTCCAAGTTAGACGGTTTTCGACGGTTATTTGGGGCGTCGCTGAACGCTGAGTGCGGGGCCGTAGGACAGCGCCAAATCTAAGCCAAATTTTGGCGGTCGATTGACGCGGTCGTGCGACGAGGCCGTTCGACGAGGCCCAGACACTTTAAAAAGCGATAGCTTGGTTAGTACTGAGCCGTGCCACCATCGACGCTGAGCAGCGCGCCGGTGATCCCGCCGCCCACATCGCTGGCAAGTAGGACAGCGACCGCCGCCACCTCTTCGACGGTGTTGGGCCGTTTAATCGCCGCTTCTTGTGAAAAAGTGGTGACCATTTCATCGAAGGTCATACCCATTGCCTCAGCGGTCTTGGGGCCATTATCCCGAACAATATCCGTGATGATCAGTCCAGGACAGATGGCGTTCACGGTAATGCCTTCGGTACCAACCTCTCTAGCAATTGATTTTGTCATACCGTTTACCGCATGTTTTGCGGTGCTATAGGCTGTTAATACGGGCTTGCCGTGTTTGCCTTCCATCGACGAGATATTAATAACGCGTCCCCACTTTTGCGGCAGCATCAGCTGCAAGGCGCGGCGGGTACCCCAAAACGTTGAGTACACATTCCATTTCATACATTCGTCAAAGGATTCATCGCTAAGGTTTGCCGCCGGTTGCAAGTCACCTGCGCCGCCCGCGTTATTCACCAAGATGTCTAATCGACCAAATTGCTCGGCGGTTGCGCTAACGAAGTGTTCAATCGACGCCTGGTCCATCGCATCACCTTGAATGAAAACTAAGTGATCACCGGCGCTCAGTTCTGCGAGCATCGCCTCGGCTTTCGCTGGGTTTCTCGCCATGATCGCAACTTTCGCGCCTTCGGCGAGAAACGCCTCAGCAATTGCGCGACCGATCCCGGCTGATCCGCCCGTGATAGCAGCAACTTTTCCGTCTAATTTCATCTGTTCGTCCTCAAGTTAATAAATTAAATGCATTCAGCGCGTCGATTGAACGCAGAGAATTGCCCAATAGTGTTTCGCCCAGCGCCCGACCGCGTTCATTGGCCAGATCCAGTGCGCTACAAATTACCACGGCATAGCAAAGGAAATACAGTGCACATTGGGTGAATCGTCGTCTGCAATCCTCGAGCGGATAGTCAACGCCTAACTTGGTGAGTTCCGCATGATAGAGCGCGACCCAATCTTTGGCATTACGGACGGCATCGCTAGGGCTTTGCGTTAGAAAGTAGGCAAGATCATGCTCTGGTGCGGATTTTGATACCGCCTGGAAATCAACGAGCGCGATGTGATCCGGACCAAAAAAGATGTTGTCCAGGCGCATATCGCCGTGACTGATACAAATGGGGTCTGCGGTAATGGCGTCAAGTAAGGTCGGTAGATGGTCCGGGAGCTTTGGGGCGAGGCGCTCGGCCTGCTCTGAGATTAGCTCCGGAAACAACGTTTTAACAACCGGCCAGCCGGCTGAAAACCCAGCCTGCATGCCCGTAACTTGGGCGTCATTATTGTGTCGCTCGATCGAGGGGAACGCTGTCGTCTTGAAGGTCTCGGCATGAAATTTTGCTAAGGCTTTAACCACTTGCTCGCATTGCGCAATGCTACAACCCGCAACCTGATCGCCAATCTCGTATTGATCTAGATCCTCGAGTAGGAGCACGAAGGCGCGTGAGTCGGGGTCATAGCCCGCATGAAAACAACTGGGTGCGCGAATCGATAGGGTGGGCGCAATCTCCGTGTAAAAGGTGATCTCTCGCTCGTACATTTGATAAAGCCCGGCAACCGCTCGATTGTCGGCGACTGGCGATTGGAACTTTGCGATCAATGTTTTGGGGCATGCCTTGCCTTGGAGTGTGACGCGGGTGACGAGGCCCAATATACCGACCCCTTCACCTAACGGCTTGACGGAGAAAGCATCGACTTGGCAGTCCAGTACGGCGCTTAACCAGTGCGTTGTGAGTTCCTCCGGTGATATGGGAAAGGGGGTTGTCATAAGGCTTTCTCCGGGATTTTTATCGCAGGGCTTAGTTGCGCCAAGATTGGGTTCGCTCTATGGCTTGTCTGAAGTATTTTAGGCTTAGGCCAAGGCAGATAATGGCAACCGAGTAGTTAATCAAAGCGAGTAATGAAATTGACTGACCCAATGCCAACTCGCTTTCGAATACATAGTCGCTGATCATCGCGGGTAATGAGGGCGCGAAGCTGTAGGATAAAAAGTTAACCGCGATCAGGTAAAAGGCAACCATCTGGCCGCGAAGCTCATTTGGGGATACCGTTTGCAAGGTCGCAATAATCAGTCCCGGCGGCATCGCCATACAAAATGTGACGGGAACGAGCAGGGCCAAGGCGACATAGGGATCGGGCGCCACGGTTAAGAAGGCCGCCAAAGGCAACAATGCAATGGTTGAATAAAGCACGACGCGTAAGGTTGCATCCACTTGGCCGCGTTTAATCATGGCGCTCGCAAAGAGCCCGCCGGCAACGCTGCCCGTTATCCCAACAACCAGCGCGATGCTGCCATAGGATAAGCCAATTTCTGTTCGGCTCCATTCATGGTTTCTAACAAAGTATTCCACCAGCCAGCTGAACAAAGACCAGCCTTGGGTTGCAAGGCATAAATAACCGAGGAAGACGAAAAAGAAAAAATGTTTCCGGCTTTTTATGAAGGCCCAGACGTCTTTCATTGGCACTGAGGTGTCATCCGCCAGCTGCTTATTTTTGCGAGCGGGCTCAATTAAAAACCACATGGCGAGGGCGACGAGCAGGCCTGGTGCGCCAACCAGCATTAAAACCATCTGCCAAGAGTAGATCTCTCCTAAAACGGGCACGACGAAATTGGGTGTGCTTTCAAGATAGTCAATTAAGGGCCCACCGGCGATATTGGCGAGGCCTTGGCCAATGAAGGGCGCAGAGGCCACAATGCCAATGGCAATTGGAAGGCGCTCAGGGGGGAAATAGTCTGCCAGGGCTGAGTTTGCCGCCGGCCCGAGCGTTGCCTCACCCACGCCAACGCCCATCCGGGCAAGGAAGAGCTGCCAGTATTGGGACGCGGCGCCGCACATCATGGTCATGAAGCTCCAACCGGCAATGCCTGCTGTCATCAACTTGATTCGGTTGTAGCGATCTGCGATCCGACCCGCCGGATAGGTCATAAGGGTATAAAACAGGGCAAAGGCGAACCCCATGATCAGCGAGACTTGCGTGTCGGAAATGCCGCCCAAATCGCGCTTAATGGGGCCAATCATGACGTTGAGAATTTGCCGATCGATGATTGAGAAAGTGGAGGCCAAGGTGAAGATAAAGACCACGAGGATCAGATAGCGATTCGAAAAGGTTTGATTCACAGCGACAGCCTAGGGATTTTCAATCGGGGGTCAAGATATCACAGAATCCGTACAGGTGGTTCGACTTCCCGAGGCTGCCGCTGCGAAGCGCTGTTTTGCCGTATGGAAAAGGAGCAGGTGCGCGCGGCATTGCGAGCAAGGGGTTGTCGGCCTGCGCTTTAATTGACTGCAGGACACGGTTGGCGAGCCGATGGATCCAGCCTCGTTTTAAAATAAGGTTTGACTTCCGCGACGCTCGATTAGAAGGGGCATTCAATCATCAGATTTTAAGTTGCGATCAAACAAATCATGCAATCGCTCCCAGTGCCGCTCCGCACTGGGTTTGTGATAGATCGCGCCGCGACCCGGAAAGGCAAAGCCATGTTCGGCCCCGGGGTACCACTCTAATCGGTAGTTAATGTGGCTTTCTTTAAGATGGCCCTCAAGTGCATCGATCGTGTCCTTGGGTGCAAAGTGATCAATCTCGGCGCAGGCAAAATACATCTCACCGGTGATGTTCTGAGCGGTCAGGTGTGGTGAGTCATCTCGTTTGGTGAGTAAGTTCGCGCCGTAGATTGAGGCGGCGCAGGCGATTCGTTCGGGGTAGTAGCCAGCCGCTTTAAACACAAAAGGTCCACTCATGCAGTAGCCGACGGCGCCAACTCGGTCGCTGTTT
>UPTG01003227.1_pt1 | contig 10517 bp, 9 predicted proteins | sample 2160121 | NCBI WGS metagenome assembly UPTG01 (sample SAMN06266255, study PRJEB28933) | marine metagenome | isolation source: Columbia River Estuary | place: USA:Columbia River Estuary, USA | collected 2014-07-27 | reverse complement strand
TTTTTCAACTGACACTTGATTCAAACAGGCTTCAGAAAAACCAGAAGTATTTAACTGAAAAGACACCTCAATTTCATCTAATCTTGACACCAACTCAGCTACATCGACCTCACCATTAACGATCATTCCATTTTGAAGTGCAAATAAAGTAACGACTCTATACATTGCTCCAGTATCAATGTATTTATATGAAATCAAATTGGCAAGTGATTTTGCAAGTGTGCTTTTCCCTGTAGAAGAATACCCATCTATGGCAATAATGATTTTTTTCATTTTCGGCTAAATTCGGCTAAATTAGTTGTGATAGAGAATGTATGCATTGGACCAGTGGCGTGAAGTGAAGCTCTAGAGTAATTAAAATGAAACTTTAAAACTTTCATTGTAAAACCCCAAGACATACCAACGTTGTGTTTAAACAATTCTAAAGCCAACTCTTGGCGTCTTTTAAAATTATACCCAAAACGTAAATTAAAGTTTGTACTGAACAAAAACTCCATCCCTAAATGGAGATGCGAAACAAGATTATCTCGAAAAGAATAAGAACTAACAACAGATTCACCGTTAAGATTATTTGATTCTAAATCTTCGTAAGACATGTCCCAATTTTCTAAATGAGCCCAAGTAATAGACCAGCGCAAGGGAGCATGTTCGAGCTTAGTTGACACACCAAACAAGAGTTCAAATGGCATAGGCTCTCGTGCTCCAGCGTATGTTTTAATTTGGAAACCCAAATTACGCATAAGTAAAGAAGCCATCATTCTTCCATCCTTTAAAGAATAAGTAGCAGATACATCTGTTAATAAACCATAAGAAATGTAAGAATCGAAATTAGAATAAACTCCTTTGATTGCAGCCCCAATCAAAAGGCCAAACGCAACCGTGATGATCCAAATCATCGGGTGCCCCAAGCCCAGAAACTCGGGCAGGATCCATACTTGCAAGATCGCCATCGACATCGCCGAAAAACCCAAGATCGATCCGACTGAAAGGTCAATATGACGTGTAACAATCACCAGAACCATCCCTGTGGCCATCACGCCGATCGAAGAGGTCTGCACGGACAGGTTCCATAGATTGCGGGGCGTTAAGAAAGCTCCAAAGCCGTTTACAAATTGGCCATAAAAGTGAAAGCCGACCCAAATCAGGATCAAAGCGGCAATCATACCCAGTAGGCGGGCATCAATTTCAGTTGCACGCAGAAAGCTAATAAAAGGGCTTTCCTTTTCCACTTTAGCGGCGCCATGCAGGGTGGGTTTATCGGTCAAGTCACTCTCCAACCTATAAAGTGAGACAAAAGTTCAGTCGCAGTCGCTTTAACTAAAAAAAAATAGCGTGCCGGAGGAAACCAGCCGGCACGCCACTTTTCTAAAAGGCAGATTAGCAGCCGTTCACACCGGCCATCGCACCTTCGCAGACTTTAGCTTTGGCGATATGGCCCGCCTCAATGACAACATTGATATTGGTTTTGTCAATTGGAGTTGGAGCAAGAAAAATCGCGTCCATTTCAACGCCTTTGGCGCCACCAGACCATTTCACAGCGCCCTCGATTGCCGACATGTCAACGCCATCCGCCAATGCGGCCGCGATGTTCCCTGCGGCGGCACCAAGTTGACGGGCATCTTTCCAGACAGATGTATTCTGAGTGCCACGTGCAACACGGTTCAAAGCGGCATGATCGCCATCCTGTCCAGATACTGGAATGTTCATGCCTTGAGCTTGCAAAGCAGCAATCGCCCCGCCAGCCATGCCGTCATTTTCAGACATTACCGCATCAACATTATTGTTGTTGGCGGTTAGAATCTGTTCCATATTTTTTTGAGCATTGTCAGGCTTCCAGCCATCGGTAAAGGCTTCGCCGACAATTTTGATTTTACCAGATTCGACATCAGCGCCGATCACATCCATCATGCCTTCAAGCAGGAAAAGCGCGTTAGGATCGCCTTTGTCACCCTTGATGATAGCATAGTTCCCGCTTGGCACAGCTGCTTGGATCGAGCGTGCAATCACACGGCCAACTTCTTTGTTATCAAACGTCAGATAGAACGCACGGTTATCTTCAATCAGACGGTCATACCCGAGAACAGGAATGCCCTCCGCAGATGCAGCATCAACGGCTGCGCCAACTGAACCGCTGTCCACTGAAAGAATGACCAGAGCGTCAGCGCCTTGCGCGATCAGGCTTTCGACGTCAGTTAATTGCTTGGCTGCAGATGATTGGGCATCTGCCGAAATATAGCTGTCACCATTTGCTTCAATCGCAGATTTCATTGCAGCTTCGTCAGTTTTCCAGCGTTCCTCTTGGAAATTTGACCAAGAAACACCAATTTTTTTACCCTCGGCAAAAGCCGCTGTCGAGAGTGCCGACACAGCGACGGATGCGGCCAAAGCCGCTGTTAAAACTTTATTCATGTGATCCTCCCACAAGATTTAAAACGTTGATCAATGTGATCAATGTTGCATGCACTATCAATTTTTCATGACAGTCGAGCAAAACCAAACATGATTTTACAGGTGAGTCAATTCGACTCTCGAAAAAAAAGACTGGTAACTTAACAAAATCTGTCTAATCTATTATTTAGACGGGAAAAATATGTTGATAACATGAGAAATAGGAACACAACTGAGGGCTTACGCCATCACAATCGCGCACTGGTCTTACAGAGCTTACGACGGATCGGCCCCAGTTCGCATACCGAAATAGCTGAAGTTTCTGGTCTGGCATCGGGAACGGTGTCTGTTATCACTGCTGAGTTGTTTGAAGAGGGGGCGCTTTTTAAGCAAGAACAGCCACCCTCAAAAGGCCGCGGCAGGCCACGTGTTTTGCTCACGCTTAACCCTGAATTTGCACGCCTCGCCTTTATTCATATCATCTCAGGCGAAGTGGAATATTCACTAATCAATTACAACAATGTTCTGCTCGACAGATTCAAAGTGCCACGCCACCACTCTGAGACCGATGCGGCGGCATTTGGGGCTCAAGTACGCCATGATCTGTTTCGTCTGGCTGAACGATCCGGGCTGGCCGCCGAGGATATTGCCCATGTTTCGATTGCAACCAAAGGTCTGGTGGGCGGTGGCGGTACAAAATTGATGTGGTCACCAGTGTTTGGCGATAGCCAGATTGATTTTGAAGCTCTTTTAAGACCCGATTGGGCAGGGAAAGTCACTGTCAATAACGAGACCTGCTTTTCGGCTTATGCAAAACTGGAAGAAGCGGGTCGATTCGCGCGCCATCATGCAGTTTTATCACTTGGGGACAGTATCGGTCTCGGCATCGCAAGCCGTGATAGCAATGGACAGACCAGCTATCAGGCACCGCCGTTTGGGCATATGCTGCACATGCCCGATGGGCCACTTTGCAGGTGCGGTGTGCAGGGGTGTATCGAAGCCTATTCGGGATTTTACGGCATCCTACGCAGTGCGTTTGATGCGCCCGCTGATCATATTCCGGCAAAATTTATACCCAAGGATCAAATGGATCAGCTGGCGACCAAAGCCAGACAAGGAGATCAGATGATACGGTTCGCCTTTCGACAAGCCGCTGACGTCTTGGCCATGGGATTATCACGTCTGATGACGATTCACGGGCCAATGCCCGTAGCAATTGCCGGACCCGGTCTGTCTTATTTCGATCTTATGGAAGAGCAGTTTAAAACGCATTTGGAAAAGAACCTGCGTATCAGGGTCAGCCATATACCACAAATATCAATTGAACCGAACGAACGACGTCTGATCTTTACCAGCAACACGAAAGTCAGCCTCGCAGCCTTTGACAGCGAGTGTGTTGCCACCCGGTTGGTTGACAGGCCAAAATCAGCTTGAGGCCCATCCTCACATAACAGAGCCGTTCTCATACAGGGAACCCTCTGTGACGAAACCTACTCTGCGTTGAAAAAAAATAGTTTTTCGCCAGAAATCTGATAGTTATTGATAAGTTCTTTGGCCCGCGGCGAGGTCAGCCACGCCTCAAGGCGTGCGGTCTCAGTGGTTTTCAAATGCTGGTGCAAAGCCGGATTAACGGGCAAATAGGCATATTGATTGAACAACACCGGATCACCGGCGTATAGCAACGCTAGATCTCCCTTATTGCCAAAGTTCAACCAACTGGCACGGTCCGTCATTATATAGGCATTCATCCCGCTTGCCGTGTTCAATGCCGCCCCCATACCCGCACCGACAGACCGGTACCACCAATTTTTCTGGTCAAGATCAATCCCAATTTCAGCCCACAGGCTGCGTTCTTTCTTATGCGTACCGCTGTCATCACCACGGCTCACAAACAGCGCCTCGGCACCGGCGATTTTAACCAACGCATCTTGTGCAGTTTGCGCGGCCGCGATCTCGGCTGGGTCACTTTTGGGGCCGACAAAGACAAAATCATTATACATTATGTTACGGCGATGGGTCCCGTACCCCGCGGCAATAAAAGCCTCTTCTGCGCTCCGCGAATGCACAAGGATCGCATCAACGTCTCCCGCTTCTCCAAGGCGAATGGCCTGCCCCGTGCCAACCACTAAAAGGTCGAGTTTCAGCCCGATGTCTTTTTCGATGGCCGGCAACAAACTGTCAGACAAACCCGAGTTGTGAAATGACGTCGTCACCGCCATCCGCATGTTATCTGCGGACACGATAGTTGCGCTGACTGCAAAACTCCCCAAAAAGGTCATCAGTCGTTTTATCATTCAATAATATCCCCATTAAGAAAGGCCCGCGCCGCATCAGTTTTTGCGTTTTCAAAAAATACTTCCGCCGGCGAGAACTCATGCAGCTTGCCCTGCAGTATGAAGAGCACTTCACTGGCCAAACGCCGCGCCTGCCCCATATCATGTGTCGCCATAATGATCCGCGTGCCGTCTGCGCGAGCCTGCAACAGCAATGTCTCTATCTCACGCGTAGCACGACCATCTAAACTGGCGCATGGCTCGTCCAAAAACAGCACTTCGGGCTCGCGAATCAATGCTCTGGCGAGGGCTAGTTTTTGCTTTTCTCCCCCAGACAGCACAGTGGCGGATCGTGTAAGAGCCTGCTCCAGACCAATGCGTGCCGCCCACCTTTCGGCCTCAGCATTTGCAGTTTTGCGCGGCACATTCAGAATCCGCAGCGGAAAGGTGAGATTGTCACGCACAGACCGCCTAAGCATAATCGGATTTTGGAAGACAAAAGCCTGTTTTGCCCGCGCACTGGTTTTGTCACAAGTCCAAGACACCGTGCCATCAGCCAAACGGACAACGCCGTGCAACATTCTCAGCAAGCTGGTTTTCCCCGATCCGTTTGGCCCCATCACAACCGTCAAGCCAGAGGTCTGTAAGGTAAAGTTGACCGGCCCGATCAAAACCTTACCGCGGCGACGGACCTGAGCCTTTTCAACAACAAGCGGCATCATTGAGGTCACCAGCGCCCCTCCACTTCTGTCCTCGTTAAGTAATGGATTGCCAAATTCACTGAAAGCGCCATGAAAATCAGAACGAAACCAAGACCCAGTGCCAGCCCAAAGTCTCCCTTGCCGGTCTCAAGCGCAATCGCTGTGGTCAACACCCGGGTTGCGTGATCAATATTGCCGCCGACGACCATAATCGCGCCAACTTCGCCGATGGCACGGCCGAACCCCGCCAAAGACGCTGTCAAAAGTGCGCGCCGTCCATCCCAAAGCAGCGTTGTTATGCGCTGCCATTGACTGGTATTCATCGATATTAACAGATCATGATATTCCGACCACAAGTCGCGCAAAGACTGATGGGCGATCGAGGCCACCAAAGGGACAATAATAATCACTTGCGCAATCACCATGGCGCTTGGGGTAAATAACAGGCCCAGAACGCCCAATGGACCGGATCTAGACAAAATAATATAGACACACAAACCAACAACCACCGGCGGCAATCCCATCAGCGCATTCAGTATAGCAATCACGATGCGCCGAAAGCGGAACCTTCTTACCGCCAAAAGAGCACCAAGCGGCAACGCGATAGCCGAAGCAATCAACAGGGCGCTGACGGTGATCCGCAGCGACCGCAGTGTTATTTCAATCAGCTCTGGGTCTAGGGTCACCAGTAACCATATGCCCTGCATCACCCCGTCTAGAATATCACTCATCTTTTCTTTCAGGGTTGCGCCGGCAGACCTCACAGCCAGATTTGAACTTTGCCCATATAACTTTAGGCAGAGGTTAGAACTTAGACCAAGCAAACACGCCAAACAACCGATTTTGTCATATCTTATAGCGCATCGCCAAACTGACCCGGCGCCTTTCAAACACGACTATAAAATTGGACAACTTGTCACTCTGCGTACTTTAAGGGCTGTTACATCCAAAACAACTCACCCATAGGTGGCGCGCCACAACATGGTTACCTTAAAGTGCAGCAGCGGGTGCGTTCGAACCGCTGGACCTGCACAGCATTTCAGCGCGTCCTTCATCCAGTTGCGAGCTGCACATCAGGCAGAGCGCACTTGTTGTACTGCGGTTTTAATCATCTCATACATTGTATCAGTCGACCGGCTGCTAAGGCGTTCTCTTGCGACGATAATTGCCAATTCATGCTCAACCAGCGGTTCAAAAGGTTTCCAAAGTACACCATCAGAGAGCCGGGCCTTGCCATTTATTGGATCAATAATCGACAGATTGCCGCCAGCAGCAACGAGATTACGGGCGATGGCAAAATATGCGCTGGAGACAGACCTTTTTACGTCAATTCTCGCCTGTGAAAGCACCGAGTCCACCTGTCGGTCCACCGTGTGATCACCCGTAATGCCAATAAGACACCGCCCGCTGAGATCATCAGGGCGCACCACCGAAACCGCTTGTAAAGGGTCATCGTCGCGCATGATACAAACGCATTCAAGCCGAAACACTTCGGCCTTCAACCCGGCCACCGGAACCGGCGTGTCGATCAAACCAATATCTACCTGACCACCGCTGACCAAAGACGCAATTTGGCGCGAGCTGTGCACCTTTAGCTCCACGCTTAATCCGGCGTTTTCAACCTGAAAATCCGCTATCACCTTGGGCAGGAAATTGATTGCTAAGGCGCCGTTTGCAGCAATGCTCACAGCGCCCACCGCGCCGGAACGAATTTCATCCGCCCGTTGATGCATCCGCGCAAAAGCCAGTAAACTTTGCGTAACTTCACCATGCAGGTGCAGCGCTTCCGTGGTCGGGGCAAAGAACCCTTTTGACCGGTGAAACAATGAAAACCCAAGTTCGGCCTCAAGATTGCTTAGTGCAATACTAACCGCTGGTTGGGTCAGATTTAGCCGGGTTGCTGCACGCGATACGGACCCGGCTTCAATAACCGCACTAAAAACTTTCATATGTCGATGGGTGATTGGCATAACCTAATCCAAAAACTGCTGGAGCGTTCATAAACAAATTATATATTATAATAAAAGTTTTTAAATTGCTTTAATCAAATCACCTGCCTAATCTGATCATCAAGATAAGGGATGCGAGGACTAAAATGGTCGCTTTCGAAGCGAAAGACACGCCACATCAGCGCTTTTCCAGCCAGCCAGCCAACAGATTTCAGTCTTGCTTTACCACTGATATAAAGCAACATGCCTATTGGCTTGATCTGTTGCCTGCGCAGCCCTCACTGCCCGACAGGCCTGTGAAAACAGTTGATGTTGTGATCGTCGGATCGGGCTACACCGGGCTAAATGCGGCACTGGAGACCATCAGAGGTGGCCGTTCTACACTGGTTTTAGATTCTGAAAATCCGGGCTGTGGCTGCAGCACTCGCAACGGCGGGCAGATTAGCACAAGCATCAAGCCGTCACTTTCAGATCTAACTGCTAAATATGGCCTCGAAAAAGCCTGCGCGATACGCAAAGAAGGCGAAAATGCTCTGCAATGGATTGAAACACTTATTAAGCGAGAAAAAATCAAGTGCGATTTCAACCGCAGCGGGCGCTATCACGCAGCACATACCCCAAAGCATTATGAAGCGATTGCCCGGGACGCGGAGCAATTAAACAATAAAGAAGGCATTGAAGCGTACACCATTCCGAAAGCAGACCAGCGCAAGGAACTGGGGTCGGACGTGTACTTCGGCGGTGTCGTCTTTCCAAGACACGCCTCGGTCAACCCCGGTCTGTATCATCGGGGCTTGCTTGATAGGGCAGTAGAGGCCGGCGTACATGTAACCGGAAATTGCCATGTCAGCGGTCTGCGGCGAGAAAAAAATCGGTTTATATTGTCCACCTCAAAAGGGGAAGTAAGCGCCAGGGATGTGATTATCGCGACCAATGGCTACACCACCGATCTCACTCCTTGGCTTCAGCGTCGGGTGATCCCAATCGGCAGTTATGTTATCGCCACCGAAGAACTGCCAACCGAATTGGTTGATACGCTATTTCCAACCGACCGAATTGCTAGCGATACCTGTAAAGTGGTCTATTACTATCGCACCTCTCCTGATCGCAAACGAATTGTATTTGGTGGCCGGGTCTCGGCCAGAGAGACCAACCCGCTGATCAGCGGACCAGCGCTCTATGAGGATATGTGCCGCATTTTCCCCGAGTTGACAGGCTTCAAGGTATCTCATTCTTGGAGCGGCACAGTGGCTTATACATTTGACGAATTGGCCCATACTGGTGTCCATAACGGTGTGCATTACGCCATGGGGTATTGCGGATCGGGCGTCTCAATGGCCAGTTATCTTGGGATGAAATTAGGCCAAAAAATTCTCGGCAAAAAAGAGGGCCAAACGGCGTTCGATGACCTGAAATTTCCGACCCGACCGTTTTACAAAGGCACTCCATGGTTCTTACCAGCAGCGGTCGCTTGGTACCGTTGGCAAGACCGCCAGCAGTATAAATCTGCGGCCCGGAGGGTATAACCGACAACACTGAAAAACAGACACGCGTCTGCGAAAATTAAAATATTCGTTCAGAAAGTGTTCATTTAACTAAGGAGGCGATAATAAGGATAACTAAAGAGGCAAAAATAAAGAAAAATAGGCTATTGCCAATTCGACACGTGACCCTGATGTTTATCGGGTTTTAGTGTCGAATTAAAGAATGTTGATATGACTTAAATCTTCGTCAATATTGACTGGTAACTTAACAGATGGGAGAATGAAAATGCGCAATAAACAAAATCAAACAAAAATGGCGATCTCAACGATCCTCATTGGCATGCTGGGTTTTTCATCAGCTGCAACGGCCGACACCCTTAGAATTGTGTCTTGGGGAGGGGCCTATCAAAAAGGTCAATCAGTTGGAATTTTTCAGCCTGCCGCCAAAGCGATGGGAATTACGGTAAAAGAAGATACATACGGCGGCATTTCAGACGTCAAACTGATGGTCAAATCCGGAGCAGACAAGTTTGACATCTTCTCCAGCGGCGCCGGCGGCTGTGCGTCCGGTGGCGCAGAAGGCATTCTGGAAAAGCTTGATTACTCTGTGATCGATGTGAGCAACCATCTTCCGGATATGTACAGCGAATACTGTGCCGGTGCAGACATTTTCTCAGTTGTCGCAGCATGGAACACCGATACATACGGTGATAACGGCCCCAGAACCTGGGCAGATTTCTATGATGTAGAAAAATTCCCGGGAACCCGCGCAATGCGCGGCAAAGTGGATGCGCAGCTTGAAACGGCTTTGCTGGCCGATGGTGTGCCAATGTCAGAAATCTATAATGTTCTCGACAGCGAAGAGGGCATCGAGCGCGCATTAGACAAGATCCGTTCGATCAAGCCGCATATTGCTGTTTGGTGGTCCTCTGGCGCCCAGCATGCTCAGTTGATGAAGGACGGTGAGGTCGATATGACAACCGGCTGGAATGGTCGCTTTGATGTGGCCAAAAGAGACGGTGCCAATGTAGCCTATGACTGGCAGAGTGGCATTATGGATTGGGAAGGCTATGGCATCCCAAAGGGCGCGCCGCAAAAAGATCTGGCGATGAAATACATCGGGGAAATGATGAAGCCCGAATATATGGCCGAATTCGCGAAACACATCACTTATGGCCCTACAAATAAGAAAGTGTATGAGTTGGGACTGCTTGATGATGCCACAGCGCGGGCATTGCCCAGCCACCCAGACAATGCGAAACATCAATTGACCTTGAAAACAGCTTGGTACGCGAAATGGCGCACCATTGCTGCTGAAATGTATACCGAAATGATGACTGAGTAATAAATTTTATGAATGTGGGGGGATCTTCGTCCCCCCACATTTCAAATCAAAGAGAAGCTTCATGCAATCCAACGCGCTTAATATATCAATCAAATCGATCACAAAAACATATGGCGACTTCCACGCTCTGAACGATGTTAATCTCGAAGTTAATTCCGGAGAGTTCTTAACCCTTTTAGGCCCTTCAGGTTCTGGAAAGACCACGCTTTTAATGGTTTTGGCCGGTTTCACGCGTCCTGATTATGGCAGTGTAAAATTTGGTGAGGAAGAGGTGAGTTTAAAACCTCCTCATCTGCGCGAAATCGGCATGGTATTACAAAATTATGCGCTGTTTCCGCATATGAATGTTGAGGAAAACGTAGGTTATTCCGAAAAAC
>UPTG01003225.1_pt1 | contig 10520 bp, 4 predicted proteins | sample 2160121 | NCBI WGS metagenome assembly UPTG01 (sample SAMN06266255, study PRJEB28933) | marine metagenome | isolation source: Columbia River Estuary | place: USA:Columbia River Estuary, USA | collected 2014-07-27 | reverse complement strand
AAGTAATTAGTATTTTGATATAAAGAATCTATTAAAAGTGCTGTTGAAATTGTTTTTGCTTCATAGTCTTTAACTATTGATTCCCATTTAACACTATTGTAACATCTTTTATGAAATGAAGTTTGAAACGGTTCTTTTAGTTTTTTTAATAACTTAAAGTTTAATTTAGCTAGCCTTTCCTTTTCGTCTGAAAATTCTATTGCTTTATTTAAGTATTTTATTGATATTTTTTGATTTCCATATTTATTTAGAAATGTATCCATTTTTATTTTAACAAATTTAGAATTTAGGTTATTGAATGGTTCATAGTGAGTATAATGAAATCCATATTTCAATACTCCTTTCCAAATTCTGCTATAAGCCCAAAATGGGGTAGAGTACATGCATGATAGGTCAAAGTATAAATTTGATATTTCTTTTCTAATTCTTATTGATAACAAGCTATCGTTTTTGAAGTCAATATTATTTTTTTGGTCTATTTCATTTGTTATTTCTAAAATTGTCTTTATAGCTGTCTTTTTATTGTATTTTTTGAGTGATTCTCTCTCTGTGTCTGAAGTGTTAATTGTAAAATTAGAATAATCATTTTGGTATTTATTATTATAGTAATACGCTTCCCCACCTATTCCATTTTCAAAAATATTGTCAGGTAGCAAGTTGAAATATTTTTCAGCATTTATTAAGTCATGATTTCTGAAATAATTAGTAGCAATCTGTTCAATTACTACAAATTTTAAGGAAGCTGGAAGTCTGTCCATAAAAGGTAATTCTTCTTTATTAATTCTTTCTAGAAGTTTTAATAAATCATTGTTGTCCATTATTATATCAAGAATGATTTGCTGATGAAATCCTTTGTTAGATGTAAATGTTAATGCAGTTATAAAATCATACCTTTTAATCGCTAGATTTAGTCCTAATTCAAAGTAAGTTTCCATCTTATTTGAAAGTTGTGTTTCTGTTAATAATTTGGTTAATCTTGTTTGGAGGTTATGATAATTTATATCTGAATTATCATGGCTAAATTCCTCTAATAATTCTAATCCGTCTATTTGTTTTGAAAAATTACTTTTTTGTTTTTTTGTTAGGTATTGAGCGTTTTTCAACAAGTTTTTTGCGATTTGGTATTCTTTCCTAGCTTCCGAAAAATCACCTAGCATAAATGATGAATACCCTCTTAAAATATGTAGTAATACTTTGTTTTGTATTTTAATTTCTTTTAAATAATTTTTTAAATCTACAGCATCATCATAATCATATTTATTTACTGATTTAACTTTGTATCCTTCTTTAAAGTTTCCTGCGTGATTTAGCTTAGTAAATAAGTTTCTCTCAACTCTTTGAGTGTATTGGATTAGTGCTAGTTCAAATGTCTTTGAGTTTTCACTTGTTCTCTCTTTAAAGTAATCTATTAGCGAGATATTTATTCCAGAAAAGATTGAGGTTTTAATTAAATGTATCATATCTCTTTCTTCTTGATTTTGACAATACAATAAACATTTTTCCCAGTCAAATTCACTTTTTAAATCTATGACATAGTTTATTTCATAAATTATTCTACTATATAATTTTGGGTATTTAAGTAGTTTAGTGAATAAATATACGCTCAATTCTCTGTCATTTCTGTATTTGAAATATTCATTATTAGGAAGTAAAGCGTATTGAGCACTTACTGCACCACAAAAATGTGAATAAGCTATTGGATTAAGTTTTTTTGCATTCTCAAAATATTTCATATAATCAGAAACTATTGTATATGAGTGACGAATGCGAAGACTCAATTCTATCAGTAAAGTAGCATAATCTTCAACAAGCTCATTTGGACAGGTTTTAATTTCATCACGAATAAATTTCCGTAAATTAATTTTAGTTGATTTACTTGAGTTTCTTCCTTGTAATACTATACTTCTGTACATCATGAATTCAAGTAGTTTAAGTTGGTTTTTTCTCTTAAATTCTTTGATAATAGTTTGGTTAAAGAATTTTGAAATGTTCAACTCATAAATATTATTTATAGTTCTATCATAATTAGAGTTGAATTCAATTTTAATAAAATTGTTTTCTATGTTTATCGATTTCACAATATTACTACTCATTAAATAAATTATATCTTCACTAAATCCTAATTTTCTTAATTTTGTTGATTGTCTATCTCGTTCCATATCATACATGCTATAATTTAACTTATAGTATAGATTATTACTAGTTGAGAATAAGCGTGTATCTAATTCCGATTCGGCAACAAGTTGCGTTATAAGGAAGTTTTTATTTGCTTCTTCTGTATATTGAAATTCAAGTCCGCAAGAATTTGAGTTTAAACTTAGTATGATGCTAATTATAAGTAGAAATAATTTTTTCATAATTTATTTTATTATTTGTTAGAAAATTTGAATTTAGACTAAAGAAGATAATTTCTGTGCTATCTTGTTTTATATTGTGTAGTAGAAAAGTCATCATTTTATTTAACTCTTCTATTTTTGGATATTCATACCTTATCTCATCTCTATTTGAAATTCTGTGAGTATTGTAAAAATGTGCTTTTTTTGATTTGTAATAACCATCCTTATTTTTGCTCATATTTATGTTGTCAATCTTTTCGGGATTAAAATCTGACATTAATGATTTAATTTTACCATGATGATAATGAACTCCCCAACTAAATGCTGGAAGAGCAATTGCTATTTTAAGAGGGTATTTGTCTAAGTACCCGTCTAAGTATTGCATTGCTTTGTCGTATGAAAATATTGAATTCTTTATATTTACATCTGCAGGAGATTCTAAGTTGTAAATCATGACTATTCCTTTTTCAACAGGAGGTATTCCTGTTGTTTGAGCATATTTAATCTGATGCAATCGAATTGTTACACTAAGCCCTTTAATGCCTTTTGATAAAGCTTTTAATAATTGGAAGTAGGGTTCTTTTGTGGTTAATGTCCAGTCACAATCAATTTGCAGATTATTGGTACTATTAATTATTTTCTTGTCTATTGCTGATTTTATATTCTGTTGAATCAAATTATAAATAGTATCAATATTAAAGTTTGAGAAAATTTTATTTTCAATATATATAACAGGAATTGTATTGATATCATTAAATCCTGAATAGACTTTAGGTATTAATATACTTGAATTCTTCTCATCAAACTTTAAGTCAAAAATTCTTAGATATATTTTATTAATATTATTTGTATTCAAAAACTCTTTTTGTTGAGTATTAAGTTTGGTGCTACTTTTCCACCAATAAGTTGAGAATTCAAAAGATGTTTCTGATTGACAACTAGAAATAATTAATACACAAAAAATTAAAATTATTCTCATTTTCTATTTTTAGATAATTTAATTTCTCTTCTTTGTTTTATAATCATACATAACATTGCTATAAATAGGATAGGCTCAATAATTACAAATATCCAGACATAATCTTCTTTCAATCTGAATAATAAAAACATCACTTATGTTACTTCTAGTTTTGCTGTTTCCGACTTTGTTTTAAAGAGTTTTAAAACATATTTGGTTGAAAATTTGAAAATATAGGCTTAAAGCGGACAGCTAAATTAAATTTAGTTTTTAATGTTTAAGACATTGTTGATAAGTGGTTTATGAACAAAGTTATTAACTACTTTAGTCTCGTAATAAGTTTCATGGTTTCTAAAAGTTTAGTTATAATGATTGGATTAGAGAATTAATATATAAACCGGTTTATTTTTGGTGGGCCTCTCGGTCCTAATTTCGAACTCTTTTAAAAAATTATTAAGTATTTTTGCTGAATGAAAAAACTTATCTTAATAATATTTCTGATAACAGGTGCTTTTAGTTTTGTTCAATCACAAGTCTGGGTAAAGTCATTTACAGCAGGAGGATATGATTCAAACAATCAGTTATTGGGTGGTTCTGAGGTGTTACAGCTCATTAGTCATAAAAAAATTCTATTTGCATCTATTGGCTACTGGCAAGATGAAAACAACATATGGTATGGGGGTTCTAATAACAGCATTGGCTGGGGTCAGATAAATAGTTTAGATAATCCTTCTGCAAATTGGAAAGAAGATCTGTTTCTTGGAGGAAATTATCTGCGTCCTGAAATTCTTAAACAAATAATTTTTACAAAAGACCAGTTTGGTAATGCACTATCATCTCCAGATACAGTTTTGATTTGTGCTGGATACTCACCAAACTATATTACTAGCCAGGTAACAGTAAAGAGTTTCGTACGAAATGATTTGAATGGTACTTGGGGAGAAAGTCAAATAGTACAAGGGAGTTTTCCTGCTGGTGGGAACTACTCTATAAGAGATATTGAAATGTATGTTGATAAACTAACTGGTTTTGAATATATTTTCGCTACTGTTGGAACGCAAGGAATATATAAAGGTAAATATAATCCTGCAAATCCAGGAAAAATTGATTGGATTTCAACAGCAGAATTTGGTCCCTTAAGCATTAGACCTTTAGGAATTGAGATAGCAAATGGAAAACTTTATTTCTCATCCGGAAGTAAACTTTATAGAAGAATAGACGGATTTTCACCAAGTTATGTCATTGATCATGATTTTAGCGATCTTGGATCTATAATTAATGAAGATGTTGGTGGAATTAGAGGTTTAACAACTATCGATAATGCAAATGGATCTGATGAAGCATTCCTGTTGATGTGGTGTCCTAATGGTCAGTCTCAAGGAGTTATTTACCGTTTAGAACCAGATAGTGGTGGTTTTAATCGTATTTATGAAACTAAAATCTCATTATTAGTTGAAAATTATTTAGTTGGAAGCAGTGTTAGTTATCTTCTAGGAGCATATAATGAATTTTATGAGTATACGGATCCATTAACGAATGACACTTATCATATTATTGGATTTGAATCATCTATTTCATCAGGATCGCATCCAACCTGGAATGGATATTATTCAGGTGCGTTATTTGCTAAACGAGATAATAACATGCAGTACACTCTTGAGGAAGTAAATGGTGCTATTGGAATGAATGATACAGCTCTTGTAGCTATTAGATGTTATGTAAAATCTCCTTTCGATAGTGATGAATCAATCTATTTTGGAGGGTTTGATCCAAATGGTAATATTTCTACAAATATGGCTTGGATTTATAAAAAAACTTATCAAAATACTTCTGTGAGTGAAATACCAACAACAAAACAAATAGTACGTATCGTAGATATCTTAGGTAGAGAAACAAAAGAAATAAAAAATACTCTTTTATTCTACATATACAATGATGGTACGGTTGAGAAGAAAATAATTATTGAATAAATAAAAACCCACTCAAATGAGTGGGTTTATTTTTGGTGGGCCTCTCGGTCCTAAGTTCGAACTTTTTTAAGGAATTGAGTAAGGACTTGGAACTTGGTTTAAACTTATCATTGCATACCACATTGACAGAAAGGCTATAATAAAAGTTCCAATAAGAACTTTTATTATACGATCCTCTTTAGTAAACCCTTCATTTATCTGATTAGAATAAGTACTTATGAGATAGAGTGGCATTATTGCAAATAGTGCTATTGTCACACTCCATGCTATAAGAAAATTAGCATAAGGCCAATGCATTACTTTAAACAGAACTCCAATCATTAATGTGCTAGTAAAGAAACATCCTAATGCATAAACTATTTTTTTGTCTTTTAATTGAGAATATATTATAACGGGTATAAAGACTAAAGAAAAGATCAAGAATCCAAATGTTAATACAAAAGATGTTCCTTGAAGATGAAATGCTTTCATTAAACATCCAACAATAATAATTAGAGATGAACTAATTCCTATTTTTTCATTTATATTTTTCATGCTATAAATATACAAAATAAATCCACTCAGTTAAGTTGGTTTATTTTTGGTGGGCTTCTCGGTCCTAATTTCGAACTTTTTTAGAAAATTAATTTCTTTGGATATGTAAGGAAATACCCTTAGCAGTGAAGAGATAGCTGAAAAATATCTTTATAATTGCAAAAAATAAAGAACTATGAAAAGATTCTACTGATATTCGCTATTTATTTTAGATTAACTCAAATAAAACAAAATGCATAATAAACGCAACCTACTTTTAGTGATTATAATAATTGTATTTAGTAATACATTACTATCGCAAATACCCACCAATGGACTTGTTGGTTACTGGGCATTTAGTGGAAATGCTAACGATTCTAGTGGAAACAATTTAAATGGAACCGTTAACGGCGCTGTTTTAACCCAGGACCGCTTTGGAAACTCATCTTCTGCATTCAATTTTGATGGCATTGATGATTATATTTTAGTAAATGACGATGATCTTTTGTCTTTTCCAAATAATGAATTCACTTTCTCCTTTTGGGTTAATCCGACATTAACCCAACTTCCAGCATCTCCAGCATTTGAAGAAGATTTTGAGTCTATTAATTATTGGGGTGGAGATCTTAGTTTTTCCGTTCAAAATGATAAATGGGTTAGGCATTCTGGAGCAACAGCCAGTGTTGGAACAGGACCTAATGGTGCTCAATCTGGAAGTAAATATCGTTATTACGAAACAACAATTCCTGGGGACAATCATTCAGTACCGTACAATGGAACAATGGTTTCCCCTGATATTGACTTAACAACAAGTGATACGTCAGAATTGTCATTTTATTTTCATGCCTATGGAGCTACAATGGGAACTCTTGATGTAAGAGTAGGATCAAGTAACCTGGGTTACACATCAGTTTATACTTTATCAGGGCAACAACAAACATCTAGTTCAGCTCCTTGGCAGAATGTAACAGTTGATTTATCAGCTTTTTTAGGAGAAGTTGTACATCTCGTGTTTGAATATACCAGTCAAGTTGGCACAAATACATACACAGGCGATATCGCTATTGATAATATTACAGTTTCACAATCCACACAATACTCCTACAGTCCAGAAATTGGAATAATGGGTAAAAGAGAATTTAGCCAACCATATGTTTATGACTGGGAGTATAATATATTTGGAACAACAGATACCACAGTTGGTCTTGTGTGCTGGACGAATAACGGCCAAAATGGTGTATTTGGTAACGGTCAAACAGTAAACCATTCTATGAACTTTACTCCAGGAGTTTGGACTAACTTTATATATTCTTCAGATGGTGATAGTCTTAGATATTATAAAAACGGTGTTAAGCTAGGTACCATACCTAAAAACACATCTGGATTAAATCTTTCTAACCAAGATGGTGATTTAACTTTTGGATTAGCCGGAGAGTGGAATCAGTTCAGATACTTAGATGGTAAATTAGATGACATAATTATCTACGATAGAGCATTAACCCAAACAGAAATTGACTCTATCTCATTTGTGAATCAATTGCTTTGTAATCCTGTTACAGGAACAGACACAAGAGCAGAATGTGATTCTTACACCTGGATAGACGGGAATACCTACACATCAAGTAACAATACCGCTACTTTTAACATTGCTAATGGTGCTGCTAATGGTTGTGATTCAATCGTTACCTTGGATTTGACAATTACCTCTGATACTTCTTATACAAACATTACAGCCTGTGGTAGTGTAGTGTGGAATGGAACTACTTATGATAGTAGTGGTACTTATACTGGTTCTTCTGTAAGTAATAATTATTCTGCAAGCCTCGATGGTATTAATGATTACGTTGATGTCGGCAACAATAGTGTACTAGATATTGACAATTCAGTAACTATTGAAGCCTGGATTAACCCTTCGAATTTGTCTAACCGACATGCAATTTATTCAACAAGAAAGAATAACAATCCTGGATCATTTCAACTTGAAATAGGAACTTATATTGGTGTGGGAACAAATTATGTTGCAGTTACTGGGTTAAGTACTTGGGTAGCTATTACAGGTAGTAATGTAATAAATAATAACGGTGGATGGGTACATATTGCTTATACTAGAGATGGAGTAGGCAATAATCATGAAATTTATATTAATGGAATACCGCAGATAATAAATACAAATCCCTATACATTTATTAATAATAATTCTTTAAAAGAAATAGGACGTGGGACATTTGAAACACAAAATTATGACGGTCAAATAGATCAAGTTAGAATTTGGGATATTGCACTAACCCAACTAGAAATTCAAAATTACATGAATTGCTCACCAACAGGATCTGAATCTGGTTTAGTTGGATATTGGAATTTTGAAGTGGGTAGTGGTAATACAGCTTTTGATTTATCACCAAATGGAAATGATGGGGCAATAAACGGAGCTACTTATGATAACAATGTTCCATCACAATCTTGTGCTTTAACAAACGCTAATGGTTGTGACAGTACAGCAATACTCAATTTAACTATTAATAATTCAGTTTCAATTTCTAATACTGTGTCAATATGTTCCGGTGATAGTTTTACAGTAGGTACAAGTACATATAATACTGATGGTACTTACACAGATGTCTTAACAAAAGCTGATGGTTGTGATAGTACAGTAACTACCATTTTAACTACTGATCCACTTGGGTGTACTGATGCTAGTGCGTTTAATTATGATCCTAATGCAGTTTGTGATGATGGTTCTTGTATATTTCCATTTTCTAATTTACCAGATTCTATAAGTACTTGTGATAGTGTTCAGATTTGTGTGGATTCAATTGCTGGAAGTTCTTACTCTTGGAGTACATCTAATACTTCAAATTCAGGCAATTTAGCTATTGGAGATACTTATCAGGGAGGTATTGTGTTTTGGTTAGATGGAAATGGTGGAGGCTTAATTGCTGCACCTTCAGACCAATCTGCTGAAACTGACTGGGGTTGTACTGGAAGTGATATTTCAGGAGCAGATGGAACAGCTATTGGAACAGGTAATCAAAATACTATGGACATAGAAGTAGGATGTTCAACAACTGGAACTGCACCAGATATTTGTGCTAATTTAACTCTTGGTGGGTTCAGTGACTGGTTCTTACCTTCAAAAGATGAGTTAAATCAAATGTATTTAAATATTGGTCAAGGCTCTAGCCTAAGTAATATTGGCAATTTTGATAATGTTCCCTATTGGAGTTCTTCTGAATACAATCTTCACTTTGCATGGGTTCAGAGTTTCTTAAATGGAACCCCGACATACATCAATAAGGTCGTCTGGACCTATAATGTTAGGGCTATTAGGGCTTTCTCTGCTCCAATTATTGCAGACACAACTAATTGTATTTGGGTTTCTAATGCAGGTTGGAATTATATAACCGTTACAACAGCTAATGGAATAACAGCTATTGATTCAGTATATGTGTCTTTAAACACGTCAGTTTCTGGTTCTTCCTCAGTTTCAGTATGTAATACATATACTTGGGAAGGCCAAACAATTACAAGTTCAGGAAATTTAACTCATACTTATCAGAGTGCTTTAGGGTGTGATAGTTTGCATACATTATCGGTTACCATTAATAACAGCACATCTAATACTACTACAATAACAGATTGTGATTCTTATACATGGTCTGTAAATGGGACTGCATATACTCAGAGTGGAACTTATACAGATGTTAGTACGAATTCATCTGGCTGTACACATACAGAGATTTTAGTACTTATAATTAACAATTCAACATCATTAACTAATACAGTAAGTATCTGCTTTGGTGATAGTATAAGTGTAGGTAGCAATACATATTCTCAAACAGGAACTTATACTGATGTGTTTAATGCTGTAAACGGATGTGATAGTATTATTACCACTAACTTAAATGTCTCACAGCAGATTATCGTTATTATATCTCAAGTTGGACTGGATATAAAAGCTAATTCAACTGGAACTAGTATACCTTATGTATATGAGTGGAATACTGGTGAGACAAGTCAAACAATTACACCAAATCAAGATGGAGATTATTGGGTAATAGTAACTGATGCTAATGGATGTCTATCAGACACAACTTACTTTGTGGTTGATTGGGCACATACAAATATTGAATATTTTAATATTGATAGACTTAGTATTTATCCAAATCCAAGTAAAGATATATTTAATATTGAGTTCACAAGTTTATTAAGACAGAATTTAGAGATTAGAATTATTAATTCTATTGGAGATATAGTTTATTTAGAAAATTTAGATAATTATACAGGAGACTATAATAAAGCTATAAATTTAAATGAGTTTTCTAAGGCACTTTATTTCTTAGAGATTATAACTGATAATGGTGTAGTTAACAAGAAACTTATTTTACAATAAAATAAAAACCCACTCATTTGAGTGGGTTTCTTTTTGGTGGGCAATGAGGGACTCGAACCCCCGACTTCCTCCTTGTAAGGGAGGCACTCTGAACCAACTGAGTTAATCGCCCTAGAAATTAGATTGCAAATATATAGCATTTCTATTTAAAGGCAAGTGTTTAATAAGTTTAATCATACTACTTCTGCAACAACAAAAGCACTTCCTCCAATAAAGATTAGATCGTTAGAGTTAGCCTCTTTCTTTGCTGCTGCAAGTGCGGTTTTTATGCTTTTGTATGCTTTACCTTTGATTTTTTTCTTACACCGGCAGTGTCTACCAGAACAAACTCTTTGTTGAATTTATTGTACAGC
>UPTG01003219.1_pt1 | contig 10530 bp, 10 predicted proteins | sample 2160121 | NCBI WGS metagenome assembly UPTG01 (sample SAMN06266255, study PRJEB28933) | marine metagenome | isolation source: Columbia River Estuary | place: USA:Columbia River Estuary, USA | collected 2014-07-27 | reverse complement strand
GACTTTTTTAGTTGGTCTTTTCCAGTGAATAAGAATCTGTGGAGTACATCATACACCTTTTTAATGGGTGGAATGTCCTTTATGTTAACAGCTGCATTTACATACCTTATTGATGTAAATGGATACAAGAAATTTAAAATGTCACAAGTTTTTGGAACTAATTCAATTTTTACATATGTTTTAGCTGGTGTCCTAAGTTCTATCTTTTACAGTGATATTATACTTGGGATGGAGTTAAATACAATTTTTGTAGAGAGTATGATTAATATTGGAGTTTATCCAAAATTAGCATCGTTGTTTTATGCAATTATTTATGTAATTATTATATATATACCAGCATATTATCTTTATAAAAAGAAAATATTTATAAAACTCTAATCACATTCATCAAGTTCTAGTAATTCATCTAAAAATGACTCGTCAGTTTTGTAGAAGTAACTAGTGCTTCCGCCAGTAGACTTAGATTTTTCAATAACACTATCGTTTATTATACTATAAAACCAGTTAGATCCATTAAAATCTTCTGATAAATTAAGCTTAGTTTGATATTTAAACTCTGCATTTACAATAAAATTATTTTCATAAGTATAACAATTATATCCTGCTATATAAACTTCAAGATATGCACCATTTTCATTATTATTAAATGTCCAAATAGATTGATTATCGTTTGGTGTCCAGTAAGTTCCATCAAGACATTCTAGAAAGCTTGAGCATTCTCCAGAATCATTGCTAGTTGAACATCCTGTTGATAGAATTAAAAAAGGAATAATTAATATTGAACTATAGTAAGAATTTTTCATAATCATTTAATATACGGCACCTGTTCAAGTGCTAAATTAATATTTGTTTCTGGTCTTTGACATGTTTTATTTTGACAAACATATATATAGGTTTCATCTTCAAAGAATCTATCAATAAATAGAGGTATTTTACTTTCAATATTAGATTGAACAACAATAGTGTTAGGAGTGAAGTATTTGGTTATTTCATCTGTAATTAAAGCTGCATTGGGTCCTATAACTGCAATCTCATAAAATGATTCAACTCTATTTAATATATTATTAGCCCAAACTGAATAAGAGTTTATATTCCCATCTATTATTTCTTGAACTGAAGAAACCATTTTATCTGATAAGTTAAGATATTCATCATCAAATATTACATGTCCAATATTAAATAGTTGTTCTGCTATTATAGAGTTAGGGGATGGAGTAACTCCATCATCTATTGAAATTACTTTAGTAAATAGTTCTTCATTATTACTATATTTTAAAAGATCAGATTGCTCATCATTAAATAATTCTAGAGCACTGTCAATTACTTTTTTTGAAAAATCAAAATAAGAAATGTTTCCAGTTGCTTGAAAAAGTCTCATTGAAGCTTTAGATAGGTATGCATAATCTTCCAGAACACCCTCTTGAAATTGATCTTCTTTATAAGTATGGATAAGTTGGCCTTTTCTATAAGAGTTATCTTTTAACTCCTTAAACATAGACTCAGCTAAACTTAAATAATCCTCTTTTTTAAATGCATCATAAGCATCGATTAGACCTATTATAGACAGGGCATTCCAAGAAATAATTATCTTATCATCAATTCTTGGTTTTGTTCTGTCTTCTTTTATTTTAATAATGTTCCTTTCCCAGATGGTTATTAAATCACTTATTTCATTTTTTGAAATATTATTGGAATCCATCCATTTTTTTTCGTAATTAAACTTATTAGGTAAGAGTAAAAACCTATTTTTTTCCCATGGATTTTCAACATCTATATTATAATAGCTAAGAAAAAGATCGAAGTCAGTGTTTTTTGAAATCATTTTTAACTCATCTATTTCATAAGAGTAATACTTTCCTTCTTCACCATCAGTATCTGCATCCATGGCAGCATAATATAACCCATCAGAGGATGACATTTTATTATTCAGGAATGTTATGGTGTTACTTACTATATCCATGTAGGATTGTTCTTCAAATACTTTATATGCCATTGAGAATAAACTGATCATTTGAGCTTGATCATACAGCATTTTTTCAAAGTGAGGAATTTTCCATTCGTTGTCAACAGTATATCTATAAAAACCTCCTTCAATAAAGTCGTTCAAACCACTAGATCCAATTACATCTAATGTATTCTTAACATGACTTAAAACCTTCTCATCTTGATAGATTCTTCCATAGTTTAAGAGAAAGAGGTATTTAGATGGAGAAACAAATTTTTGTTGAGCTAAATCACCACCAAATTCTAAATCCCACTTTTCCATCCAATCTTCAATATTACTGTTTAGAAATTCAGAGTTAAAATCACTTATTTCCTCTTGCTTCTGGATAGTATTGACATCCTTAACTCCATTTTTAACGTTTGCAGCAATCTCTTTTAGACCATCATAATTATCTTCTTTAAGTCTTACTATTCTCTTTAGAATATCATTCCATTGAGTGGTTGTGTGATACGTACCAGCATAAATCGGACTTCCATCGGGCAATGTAATAACATTTAATGGCCAACCACCCATGCCAGTCATTAATTGAGATGCTGTCATATAGGCTTGGTCTACATCAGGATTTTCCTCTCTATCAACTTTAATATTTATGAAATTATCATTCATTACTTTTGCTATTGAGTCATTTGTGAAAGTTTCTTCTTCCATAACATGACACCAATGACAACTAGAATATCCAATGCTAATAACAAGTAATTTGTCTAATTCCTGTGAAATATCAAAAATTGAATTAGACCATCTTTGCCAATTAATTGGATTCTCAGAATGTTGTTTTAAATAGAGACTGGTCTCTTTATTAAGTTGGTTTTTATTTACGCTATTAATATTCACTTCTGAATTACATGAGTAGATTAAAAGTAAAATTAACACATAAAACTTAACCTTAGAAAGATCTCTTATTTTGATATTCATAATTTTTTTAACCTTAAATATAAAATTCATAATAAATCTCAATACTTTTTTTTGATTATACAAAACTTAGAAAAAATAACTAAAGAACTTTAACCAAGCTAAGATGTAAATTAATTTTATAATAGAATTTAAACAAATTAAATTAATCAAGTTTATGTTCGCTTCTTTTATTAGAAGTATCTGATTTGAAAGACCTGCCTTTTTTGGTTTTTAGGCAGGTTTTTTATTGGCAATATTTCTCACCAATACTAGTGGATTCATAAGTTTCTTTATCTACCCTACCTGTTCCATATGGGTCAGGAACACCAGTGTACAAATTATTATTATTACTTGAATAATTATTTCTGTTTCCTGAAGAATTATTATCTATTAAAAAAAAATATTCTCCATTAATTATTTCTTTCCCTTCAATAGTATAGCATCTGTCCTTTTCGCAAGAACAAATTAGGAGAAATAATAGAGTAAAGTAGATTACTTTCATTACTACTCGTAATGCTTCCAAATAAAAGTTGAACCATCATTATTAACAGCGAGAACATCAAATACTGCTTTTTCATTGATAGTCTCCATACCAGGGACATTTGATCCTGAAGGCATTCCTGGAACAGTTATACCCTTTATATCAGGTCTTTCACTTAATAATTTGGTTATAGCATCATGAGGTACATGTCCTTCGACAAAGTATCCTTCAATAAAGCCTGTATGACATGATTGAAGTGTTACATCTATTCCTGCCTTGACTTTAGTAGAATACATGTCGTTAGTCTTGATAGCTTCAACATTTAAACCATTTTGTTCCATGTTAGCTACCCAGCCTGAACAACATCCACAAGTAGGAGATTGATATACAACAAGTTTTTCTTTTGTATCTTGGTTACAAGAAAGTAAAAGTAGAGATAATGATAAAATTATTTTTTTCATACTGCAAATATCGTTTTTTTTTATAAATGGAACTTAATCAAGAAACGTTAAAAAAAGCTTATAATTATCTTTCTAAAGATCCATGTTTAAAATTTCTAATTAAAAGATTTTCTCATGACATTGATATTTCAGAAAGGTATAATGAAAATTATGCAAAAGCTTTATCTTTTTTAATAATTGAACAACAAGTAAGTTTTAAAGCAGCAATTACCATTAAAAAACGTTTTATAGAAAAGGTAAACAACCTTTCAGACGTTGAAATTATAGATTTAGAAATAAATGATCTTCAGTCAATAGGCATTTCATTGAGAAAAGCAAATTATATTCAAAATGTCTACAAATACTTTCAGGACTCAAACTATGATTTTATATCTGCTTCGAATAAAGATGTTATAAGTGAGTTAGTAAAGATAAAAGGTATTGGTCTTTGGTCTGCTGAAATGTTCTTAATGTTTATTTTAATGAGAATAGATATTTTTTCGTTAGGTGACTTAGCTTTAATGAATAGTTTAAAGGTTAACTATAATATCAATATTAAGGACAAAGATGCTGTTGATTCTCTCATTAAGTTGTGGTCTCCTTATAAAAGTGTTGCATCCCTTCTTTTATGGAAATCAATCGAAGAAAAATATTATTATTCATAATATATTAATTTAGTGTATGGATAAGATTAAAAATTTGATTTTGAATGTTTATTATGATCTGATGTCTAATCCATTGATATCAGTAATAGTAAGGGTTGTTTTTATCTGTTTTTTACTTATAATAATTGCATATTTTCTTTTCTATGCTATAATATTTGGGGTTATTTTAATTCCCATATACTATATTTGGAAATATATAAATTCAAGATAAATTGGAAAAACTAACAATTAGTGAAATAGAAACAAGTTTATTGACTTTAGATGGTTGGTCAGTAAATAATGGTGAATTATGTAATTCGTATAAATTAAACTCATTTATGGAGGTAATGAGTTTTGCCAATTTAGTTGCAGACAAGTCAGAACAAATTAAACATCACCCAAAAATAATAATTGATTATAATAATATTGAGTTTAGATTAGTTACCCATGATATTGGGGGTTTATCAAAACTAGATATTGAGCTTGCTAAATTTATTCATGAAACCTGCAATGAGCTATTCATCTAAAACGTATACTAGATTTTTATTCTCAACTATCTTTTTCATAACTGTCTCATGTCATGGTCCTGAAAAACTTGACTTGACAAACATTGAAAATGAAGTCATAACCTTTTATGACGATCCTGTTGATGAAATCAACTTTCCCTCGATTAATATTAATACCAATGGTCAAGAAATAGTTGATGATCCTAAGGTCAATGCTGGATTAGTAGTTGTTGAAGATAAAATTGAAACTAATTATAATATTGGTATTGAAATACGTGGAAGTTCATCCCAGATGTTTCCAAAAAAATCATATGGATTTGAAACAAAAACCTCAGATTTTTCTGATGATTTAGATGTTAATTTAGGTGGATTTCCGGAGGAAGAAGACTGGATTCTATATGGGCCTTATTCAGATAAATCTCTAATTAGAAATAAATTAACTTTTGATTTATCAAATGCAATTGGTTTTAAAGCCAGTAATACCAAATTTTATAATTTGTTTATAAATGGAGACAGTAAGGGCTTGTATATTTTAATGGAAAAAATTAAACGTGATTCTAATCGTGTTGATATATCTAAAAACAATTCTGAGTCTGTTGATGCAGGTTATATTATTAAAATAGATAAACCTACAAGTGAAGAAGGTGGCTGTAATACTTGTTATGAAAATTCTTTTTCGTTTAGATCTAGTTATGATACCAATGGAAATCAATCTAATGATTCTGAAATTTATTTTATTTATGATTACCCTAAGCCTGACAATATAACAGATGATCAGAAGCAATTTATTTACTCTACGATAAATGAATTTGAGACAATTCTTACTTCAGATAATTTTGATGATCCAATTGAAGGATATGATAATGTGATAGATGTTGATACTTTTATTGATATAAGTGCTATGTCCGATTCAGATGTTGTAGTACTGGCACGTGAACATAACCTTGACATCGCCATTGATGTGAATGGTTATACCCGATTTAGCCGCAGTCGCCTGTTCGCCCACAGAATGGCCCCCATTCAAATTAACTATCTTGGATATCCAAGCACGATGGCAGTAGATTTTATCGACTATATAATAGGCGATAATACAATCATCTCAGCTGAGCAGCGCGCATTTTATAGTGAAAATATTATCTATATGCCAGATTGCTATCAGCCTAATGATGAGAAGCGCAAAATAGCTAAAATATCGACAAGCCGGTCAGATTTTGGTCTGGCAGAAAATAGCTTTGTCTTTTGCTGTTTCAATAATAATTTTAAAATTACACCAAAAGAATATGATATTTGGATGCGTGTCATGAGACAGGTAGAAAACAGTGTTCTATGGTTGTTTAAGGCAAGCGATATCGCGGAGAAAAATCTTAAATGTGAGGCTGAGGCGCGAGGCGTAAACCCAGAGCGCATTATTTTTGCAAAGAAGGTCTCTCTTGAAGAGCATTTGGCACGTCATAAGCACGCTGATTTATTTATTGATACATTCAATTACAATGCACACACTACTGCGAGTGATGCTCTCTGGAGCGGACTTCCGATTGTTACCAAGCAAGGCCAGCAGTTTGCCGCCCGTGTGGCAGCAAGCCTTCTTAATGCAGCAGGGCTCAGCGAGTTAGTAACAAAGACAGAAGGTGAGTATGAAAGCCTCATTCTTGCGTTAGCCCAAGACAAAGCGCGTCTTGCCGGTGTTAAGAATAAACTTCATGAAACTCGGTCAAGCTGCCCGCTATTTGATACTGTGCGTTACACTCGATATTTTGAGGCTGGTTTAGAAAAAGCATATCAAGATTATTGTGATGGCATAACGCCGTCTGATATTGCTGTTTCATCACTGCCATTAAGTGACAGCGCTAACGGGCAATCATAAAAACGCTAATCGTTTTTATGGGGTGGTTCTGAGGTTTTTATAAAAAAGCCAAAGAGGGCAAAACGGGGTCTTACGCCAATATCCGGCCGGAAGGTTCCATTTCCTAGCACTGGTTGCAAAGAATAGTCCTTATTCCATTCACGCTTCACGATATATAAACCGCTCCCAATAATCAGCGTTGCACCAATCATAAAAGAGGCGGTGAGTTGGTCATCAAATAGCAGGAAGCCAAAAAATCCTGCCCATAAAATCTGTGAATATTGCATCGGCGCAATTGCCGAAGCATTAGAGGATTTATAGGCGCCAACAATGCAAAACATAGCCACAAACCCCAGAAAGGAAATCAACGCAATGCCGCCTAGATGGGTCAGCGGCATGGGCACATATACAAATGGCAGGATGCTCCCCATAATAATGAAATTACCAAACATCGGATAGAGTAACATCACGGATGTTTTTTCCTTCTGCCCGATTTTGCGCGTTATCAGCGAATTTGTTGCCGCGGCTATTGCTGCGATAATCCCTGACAGGTGGCCAAGCGTAAAAAAGTCCGTTCCGGGCTGTAGCACAATCAAAACGCCTACAAACCCAACCAGTACAGAAATGCCGCGATGCAGTCCTACCCGCTCCCCTAATACCGGAATGGAAAAGACGGTAATGAATATCGGTGTCAGGAACAGCAGCGCATAAGTTTGAGCCAGCGGCAGAATGGTAAAAGCATAAAAGGCACAAAACCCACTTGTGGTTGTGGCAAGCACGCGTAAAGCCATTTGGACGGGATGATGCGGCCACAGGCTACCAGTGCGGGGGTTGCGCAGAATAAACAAATTTACCAGCGGAAAGGAAAAGAGAACCGAGAAAAACAATATCTGAAACGGCGTATAATAATTTCCCAGAAATTTAACGATAACATCATGCGTCGAATAAAAAGCAAAGCCAGTCAAAGACAGCAAAACGCCGGTAATATTTGATTGTTTTACCTGTGCCATTATAAGCCGTCGAAATTTCTAAAAAAGGGTTTCTTGTGTCCTGACCCGAACGCTATCACGCCCACGCAGTGATGGCTACGCTATTAAGAGGATAGGTATCACAGCGCCTCTGCTGACAATAAATATTAATCTTGGCGGCGCTATGAGGCAAGACAAGGCTTCTTAGAAAGCCTTAAAGAGAACGCTTTACATCAATCACTAACCGATGATGAAAAAGCTCTAGAACTTGCTTTATTGCCGGCCACATCAGGCAAAAAAATAATGAAACATTATAATCATAATGGCTGGGGCAATTCTGGATTTGGGTTGTATATGCTAAAAAACATTTGCAAAGATTCTGGCTCCTTACTTATCTCTACTTACAAAGTTGCGTTACAAATAGACAACAAACAAACCACTTGGGTTCAAGCAGGATTAAGGGGTGCGAGTTTAAAAGTTGAAATCGACTTGAAGAAATTAAAAGAACTAGGCACCCTTGAAGAAAACTTAAAGCGTTACCGTGATAAAAGTAATGTTGCAACCAAGCCGTCTAGTTCTTCAATGACATTTATACGAGGACGCTAATCCCGTAAGACAAAGACTTAAAATCGAACTATGAAATATTCTAGTCACAGGCGCATCAAAAATAAATTTTGAATAAATACAACAACAACGCTATTGACTGACATGCTTTATATGTCACACTCCCTTGAAATAAATAGGGAGACTATCATGAAATTATTAAAGCTTTTTGTCGGAGCACTGCTGTTTGTGAGCACGACTACAATTGCAAGTGCTGAGACCCGTATTACGTATAAATCAGCAAAATCCACTTCATCATATTATCAGATGGCAGTTGAAATTGCCGAGGCCATGAAACAAGGCTCATCCGGAGACATCATTGTCACGGTAGAAGAAAGCCAAGGGTCAGTTCAGAATGTCATGGAGGCGATTGGCCGAACAAATAATTATGTGTTCACCACACCACCAGTACTTATTAAATTGGCACGTGGCGGCAAAGCCATGTTCAAGGATAAAACAAACCCACGCTTTGATGACGTCAAAGCGCTATTTCCCATCCCCTCACTGACAATGCATTTCGTAATGTCTGAAAGCTCAGGCGTAACAGATTTTGCAGGAATGGAAGGGAAAACCATTCTGATTGGCAAAGGCTCTTTTGGCGCAAAAGAAGGTGCAAAATATCTCACATTATTTGGTCTTGAAGGAAAGGTCACTCTTGCAGAAGTTGAACTATCTAATGCTGTTTCAGCGTTAAAGAATGGTCAAATTGATGGTTTTGTGACCGCTGGTTCCTTTCCGGCGCCAAATGTCATTGAGGCTGCGGCATCCGCAGGTGCAAAGGTTGTTTCACTGAATGATGAACAGGTAAAAGCATCTAAAAGAACCCGCCTTGTTATCCCTGCTGGCACATATGCTGGCCAAAAAGAAGATATCATAACCACGTCTCTGCCCGTTGTTGCCTTCACGACAACTGATATGGATGACGAGACAGCTTACAATCTTACCAAGACCTATTGGGAAAATAAAAAGGCCCTTGGGACAGCTGCTAAATGGTGGAATGGCGTGTCTCTGGATATGCTGTCAAATATCCTGACAGACATCCATCCAGGCGCAAAACGCTATTATAGCGAAGTCGGCGCATCACTAGCCGACCATCACTAAGAGAATAAGGGTGGCCATAGCGCCACCCTTTTTTAATGGTTTTGAATATGCAAATTACCAAAGAAAATAACGTATGGATTATGCTGGGCGCTGCCTGCATAATCTTCCATATTTGGCTCATCTTCTCAGGCCTTGTTCCCAGTCTTGTTGCCCGGCCGATGCATATGGCCTTGGCCCTGCCATGGATATTTATTTTCCCTGCGCAGAATTTTCAGCAACGGATGTTTGGCACAGGCCTTACGATTATCGGCATTCTATGTTGTCTATATATTGCGCTGAATGAGGGACCACTCTCTGACCAATACGGCTTTATTAGCGGCTGGCATCAATTGCTAATTTCATGTGCCCTGCTTGGCATAACAATCGAGATGGCCCGCAGAGCAATCGGATGGCCTCTGCCTTCTATCGCGATCCTCTTTCTTCTTTATGGATTATTTGGTGACTATATTCCCGGAGAGTTTGGCCATGCGGGCATTCCAATTAACAGTTTTCTTGGAACATTAATCATCACAGAAGGAGGGCTGTGGGGGAAGCTTACAGGCGTCTCTGTTTCTATTGTTGCTATCTTTGTTATTTTTGGCGCGGTTTTGAATGCAGGCGAAGCTGGCAAAGGATTTATGAATATTGCAGTGGCGGCTGCAGGAAGACTGAAAGGGGGCGGCGCAAAGGTTTCTGTTCTCGCATCAGCTCTTTTTGGGTCTATTTCAGGTTCAGCCTCTGCCAATGTTGCCTCAACCGGTATGGTTACGTTGCCCGCAATGGAAAAGCTAGGATATCCAAAGCGCGTGGCAGCTGCAGTTGAGGCTGTGGCCTCTACCGGAGGGCAGATTATGCCGCCTTTGATGGGTGCTGGAGCATTTGTCATGGTTGAGCTAACGGGCATTCCCTATGAGCACATAATTTTGGCGGCGTTGCTTCCGGCTATTCTCTATTTTTGGACGGTTTGGGTTGGCGTGAATCAATATGCTGAAAAATATGACCTGAAACCCTATAGCGAAGATATGCAGCCCTCACGAAATGTCATCATAAAAACAACATTATTTTTTCT
>UPTG01003218.1_pt1 | contig 10533 bp, 10 predicted proteins | sample 2160121 | NCBI WGS metagenome assembly UPTG01 (sample SAMN06266255, study PRJEB28933) | marine metagenome | isolation source: Columbia River Estuary | place: USA:Columbia River Estuary, USA | collected 2014-07-27 | reverse complement strand
AATCCCGCTGGATCTTCAATCGTTCATGCTAGACCTTGTAAAAAAAATCAGTAATAATCAGGTTTTTTTAAATCAGGAACGGATTGCAAGTCCCCTAGATTTTTCGGACACGCCTTGTGTAAGTTTTCTATAGATTGAAATATAATTTTAACTTCGGCATTAATCCCGTCTTCACTCAAAAGTTCTGCTATTTTATTCGAAACTTGCTCTGGTGTAAAGGGTGCGTAAATTTCTTTTACAAAATTTTGAACTTCTGTATCTTTTAAATTTACTTGTGCTTTACAACGGGTATAAATATCCTCAACAATATGATACTTGTTTGCATCTTTTAACAGGGACAACGCAGCTCTAAATGCAACTAAACCTTCAAGGTTTGCCATGTCAATTCCATAACAATCTGGATAGCGAATTTGCGGAGCTGAAGACACTACAACAATACGTTTAGGTGCCAGTCGGTCTACCATTTTTAGAATACTTTTCTTTAAAGTGGTTCCACGAACGATGCTGTCATCAATAATAACAAGATTATCATCTGGTTTAATAACACCATAAGTAACATCGTATACATGGGCTACCAAATCATCACGGCTAGTGTCTTCTGTTATAAAGGTTCTCAATTTAACATCCTTGATCGCTATTTTTTCAACACGTGTATGCTCTGAGAGAATCTGTGTCACTTTTTCTGCAGAAAGAGAGCGAGTTCCTTTTAGTATTTGTTCCGTTTTCTTTTTATTCAAATACTCTTCAACATTTTCAATCATTCCAAAAAATGAAGTTTCGGCTGTATTTGGAATATACGAAAATACCGTATTTTTTATGTCGTAATCAACGTGCTTTAATACTTCTGGAACAATCAGTTTTCCTAATAGTTTTCGTTCTTGATAAATTTCAGCATCACTACCTCTGGAAAAATAAATACGTTCAAACGAACAAGCCATACGTTCCAAGGGCTCCAATATTTGATCAATCGAAGTTTCGCCTGATTTTTTAGTAATAATAGCACTTCCAGGTGGTAGTTCGTGAACCTGCTCATAATCAACATTAAAAACGGTTTGAATCACGGGGCGCTCAGAAGCGACAACCACAACCTCGTCATCCATGTAATAGTAAGCCGGTCGGATCCCTGAAGGATCTCTCAACACGAAAGAATCTCCATGCCCTAAAAGGCCTGCCATAGCGTAACCGCCGTCCCAGCTTTTAGCTGCTTTTTTTAATATTTTCTTTAGGTTTAAACGCTCTGCAATTAAAGGAGAACACTCCATTTTACTAAAGCCTTCCTTTTTAAGTTTCTTGTAAAGTTTTGATACGGCATCGTCCAGGAAATGTCCAATTTTCTCCATAATGGTAATCGTATCCGTGTATTCTTTAGGATGCTGCCCAATCTCAACAAGATTTTTAAATAAACTTTTAACATTGGTCATGTTAAAATTTCCTGCTAAAATAACGTTTCGATGCATCCAATTATTCTGTCTCAAAAAAGGATGAACACTTTCAACACTGTTTTTTCCAAACGTTCCATAGCGGACATGGCCCAACATTACTTCACCTAAATAAGGTACTGCTTTTTTTTGTGCCTCCACATCATTAGCCACTTCTGGTTGCTCTGCCAACACATCATTAATTCGATTATTAATCTGAGCAAAAATATCTTGAATCGGTTGTTGTGCTATGGAGCGTACACGACTTATGTAACGCTCTCCAGGCTGCATATCTAGTTTTATACTCGCAAACCCTGCGCCATCTTGACCACGATTGTGCTGTTTTTCCATGATCAGATACATCTTATTGATCCCATAAAAAGCCGTTCCGTATTTCTTTTTATAAAACTCTAAGGGTTTTAAAAGTCTAATGTGTGCAATTCCACATTCGTGTTTTATAGCATCGCTCATTTATGTATCCTATTAAATAATTTATATATAATAAAAAAGAAACGCGCCAAATTGGCGCGTTTCTTTTTTATGTTGTTAATTCAATTTCAAATCGTGTTAGATCCTTAAAGGCTTTGAGGCGTGTACGAACCGCTTCAAATTGTAAAGACTCTAGCCGTTCGGTTCCAAATTTCTCTACACAAAACGATGCTAGAGCAGATCCGTATATAACCGCTTTTTTCATGTTTTCAAAAGATATGTTTTCGGTCTGTGCTAAAAATCCTGCAAAACCACCCGCAAAGGTGTCTCCTGCTCCCGTAGGATCAAAAACAGATTCTAATGGAAGTGCCGGTGCAAAAAATACATTGGCACCATTAAACAATAATGCTCCATGTTCTCCCTTTTTTATGACTACATACTCAGGACCCATATCGTGTATTTTTTTTGCCGCAGTTACCAAAGAGTATTCTCCTGTAAGTTGGCGAGCTTCTTCATCATTAATGGTAATGACGTCCACGCGTTTGATTACTTCCAAAAGATCGTTTAATGCATGGTCCATCCAGAAATTCATCGTGTCCAAAATGACCAATGTCGAAGCATCTTTCATTTGATCTAAAACACTGGATTGAACAATAGGGTGTAAGTTCCCTAAGACTAAGACCTTAGCATCTTTATAATTTTCTGGAACTATCGGTTGGAAGTTTTCTAACACATTCAGTTCTGTTGCCAGGGTGTCTCGTGTATTCATGTCGTTGTGGTAACGCCCACTCCAAAAAAATGTTTTACCATTCTTAATCATTTCAATGCTTGAAATATCTATGTTTCTATCGGAAAAAAGATCTAAATAGTTTTGAGGAAAGTCACCGCCAACAACAGAAACAATAGCACTATCAATTTCAAATTGTGATGCAGAGAGCCCAATATAAGAAGCAGATCCACCGAGTATTTTATCGGTTTTTCCAAAAGGGGTTTCAACGGCATCAAATGCAACAGTTCCAACGATTACCAATTTACTCATAGGATATTTTAAAAATTAAAAGGCAAAGTTACGTATTTTTTAGGCTTTATAAAACAATAAAATGTGCTCTAATGACTTAATTTATTTACGTCCAAAATCAGCAGGGATTTCGCCCCAAGCCTTGGTTTCCCATTTAACGATTACGGTTGTATAGGAGTTGTTTTTCAACCACACAACGGCACGGTCTACAAGTGCAAACAAAGCGGAGTTTGTTGTCGAACGTTTTAACTTGGTGTTGCATTGTTGTTTCTTGACCCAACTCATGGCAGTCCTTGAATCGGTATAAAGAATTCTATTGCTGTTGTTTTGCTTTAAAAATGCCAATCCATGTACAAGCGCCAAAAACTCCCCCACATTGTTTGTTCCTTGTTCATAAGGTCCTTTGTGAAATAATTGTTTTTTGGACTGGGTGTCTACGCCTCTATATTCCATTACTCCAGGGTTTCCGCTGGAAGCAGCATCCACCGCAATAGAGTTATAATTTGGCTGACCTATCAATTTCAATCGGGCTTCAGACAAACCGCTGGAAAACTTTTTGGTTTTTCCAATGTAATCTCTGTAGTTTCCTTTCAGTGCTGTTTTTGCTAATTCAAATGTCAAAAAGGACTTGTATTGCGCACCTTCAAAATTTGTGATTTGTGCTTTACAATCGTTCCATGTTTCAAAAACACCTGTATGATGTCCTTTCCAAACCGTATAATATTTTTTTTTGGCTTTAGCCATGTGGATACAGTATCTGTTGAATAACTTCTGGGAAGTGTTTCATTTCTAGTTGATGAATTTTAGCAGCGACATCGTTTGGAGTGTCCGTAGGGCTAATTGTGCATTTTGCCTGAAAAATAATAGCACCTTCATCATAGTGTTCATTTACATAATGAATGGTAATACCTGACTCTAATTCGTTGTTTTCAACTACAGTTTTATGGACGCGCATGCCATACATTCCTTTTCCACCAAATTTTGGCAGTAATGCCGGATGTACATTGACCACTTTATTTTGATAATTTTCTAATATGTGATCTGGGAACTTCCACAAAAACCCTGCGAGAACAATTAAATCAAAGTTTTTTAGGTTTTCTATGGCCCATTTAGGGTCGTTCAACTGTCCTTTATTAAAAACCCCATTTTTAACCCCCAAGTTTGTGGCGCGCTCTAAAACCCGCGCATTTGGGTTGTTTGAAAGAACACAAACCACTTTGGCTTTTTTGTTATTTTGAAAATATGTAATGATATTTTCGGCATTCGATCCAGATCCAGAAGCAAAAATTGCAATTCGTTTCATTAAAAAGTTTTAAGGTTGGGATTCTTTAACAAAAAAAAGAATAATAATTCACAATGAGAAGTAAAACAGCAACTCATCATCGATTTCCACACAAATAAGTACACATTTTTAAAGTAATTATGTTTTTTAATATAAAGTTTTTTACTTTTGCATCCTAATTAAAACTTAAAATTAAAGATTATGTCAGACATTGCATCAAGAGTAAAAGCGATTATCGTAGACAAATTGGGCGTTGATGAAAACGAAGTGGTAACAGAAGCTAGCTTCACAAATGACCTAGGCGCGGATTCGTTAGATACTGTAGAGCTAATAATGGAGTTCGAAAAAGAATTCGATATTCAAATTCCAGATGACCAAGCAGAAAACATTGCTACTGTAGGTCAAGCTGTTTCATATATTGAAGCTGCAAAATAATACCTTTTAATTTTTTATGGAACTAAAGCGCGTTGTAGTAACAGGTTTGGGGGCTTTGACTCCCATTGGCAATAACATAGATGCTTATTGGGAAGCCCTAGTAAGTGGTAAAAGCGGTTGTGCACCTGTAACTTATTTTGATACAGAACATTTCAAAACAAAGTTTGCTTGTGAATTAAAAAATTTCAATGCAACGGACTTCTTCGATCGTAAAGAAGCTCGTAAAATGGATCGGTTTGCGCAATATGCTATGGTGGCTTCAGACGAAGCCATCATAGATGCCAAACTAGATTTGGACACTATTAACAAACTAAGAGTTGGTGTTATTTGGGGTGCTGGAATTGGTGGCATAGAAACCTTTCAAAATGAGGTTATGAACTTTGCCAACGGTAATGGAACTCCAAGATTTAATCCCTTTTTTATTCCTAAAATGATTGCAGATATTGCTCCTGGTAATATCTCAATTAAGCATGGGTTTATGGGGCCAAATTACACCACTGTATCTGCTTGTGCATCCTCAGCCAACGCTATTTTTGACGCTTTAAATTTAATTCGTCTTGGACATTGTGATGTTATTGTCACTGGTGGTAGTGAGGCTACTGTAAACGAATCTGGTATGGGTGGTTTTAATGCTATGCATGCGCTATCTACTAGAAATGAAAGTCCAGAAACAGCTTCAAGACCTTTTGACGGCACTAGAGATGGGTTCGTATTAGGAGAGGGAGCAGGAGCACTTATTTTGGAAGATTATGATCACGCCAAAGCCAGGGGTGCTAAAATCTATGCAGAACTTATTGGTGGTGGACTGTCTTCAGACGCACACCACATGACTGCACCACACCCGGATGGGATTGGTGTTATTGCAGTGATGAAAAACTGTTTGGAAAATGCAGGAATTAAACCAGAAGATGTAGATGCTATTAATACGCATGGAACTTCTACTCCTCTGGGAGATGTCGCTGAATTGAAAGCGATTTCTGAAGTTTTTGGAACACATGCCAAAAACATAAATATAAATTCTACAAAATCCATGACTGGACACTTACTTGGTGCTGCTGGAGCAATTGAAGCTATTGCTTCTATCTTATCGATAGAGCACGGCATTGTACCTCCAACCATCAACCACGTTACTCCAGATGAAAATATTGACCCTGAATTAAATCTTACCTTAAATAAGGCGCAAAAGCGAGACGTTAAAGTCGCTATGAGCAATACATTTGGTTTTGGTGGTCATAACGCCTGTGTTGTGTTTAAGAAATTAGATTAACTTCTGTTGATTTCTTTACGAAACATATTCAAACCAAATACTCCTAAAAACACGGCACTAAAGGCCTCAATAAGCAAAATAGTTGGATATACTCCTAAAAAATTATATTACTATATAAAAGCTTTTACACACGGCTCAATAAATCAAAAAGATTCTTTTGGAAACTCTGTAAGCTACGAGCGGTTAGAATATGTGGGCGACGCTTTACTAAGCGCAGTGATCGCACATTATTTATTTGAAAAGGTTGTTGGTGGCGATGAAGGGTATTTGACAAAAATGCGTTCTAAGATTGTCAGCAGAGAACATCTTAATGAAATTGGAAAAGAATTGAAACTCTCTTGTTTAATGCGAACAAAAATTCCGATTACTCAATTTGGTGACAATATTCACGGAAACCTGTTAGAAGCCTTAATTGGAGCTGTTTTTTTAGATAAAGGATACGCCGCTTGTGAAAAATTTATTTACAAAAGAGTTATTAATCCCCATGTCGATATTGATCAATTAGAAGGAAAAGTAATCAGCTACAAGAGTCTAATTATTGAATGGTGTCAAAAAGAAAAGAAAAAATTTGATTTTCAAAATCAAAAAGACGCAGGTCAAGATATTCTCAAACATTTTTCTGTTAAACTTCTTATTGATGGAAAAACCATTTCGAAGGCGCGTGCAACATCAAAAAAGAAAGCAGAAGAAAAAGTTTCTAAACGTGCTTATTTTGTGTTGCAAGGTAAAATTGATAATCCGTCTTAATCAAAATATTTCCTGCAAAACTATAACGTTTTCGTAATAATTTAGCGCTAAGAAACACCAATACGAAGTCTACTATTGTGTTAATATCTTATATTTACAAAATGTTTATTAAGACACATGGCAGTACACAAACTTCTTGTTGATGATTTTGAAGATGCAAACTACTCGCTATTAGCTATCCATTGCGATATTGAAGACTATCGGTTGGCATACTTTTTAAACCAAAATTTAGCAACACGGTTGGTGCGCACAAAAGAAGATTTGGATTTTAGCAATTCCGCAGCTTCCTTTTCTGTTTTTGAATGGAATGACAAGCCTTTACAAACGGCATGGCATCTCATTAAAAACAATTGTCTAGTGAAAAATGTATCCCCTATTTCGCTAGGGCTTTTTGCTGAAAGTAATGATAATAATTGGTCCGTGCATTACTTGTTATCTGATCATTCATCGGTTGATTATTTTTTAAAAATCAATAATGGTGGTGGGCTTATAAATGAAAAAGAAATCTTAAGTAAGATTCAAAACATATCAAAAATATCTACTGCTTATAGTGTGGATGTTGTACAACTAAAATCAAAAGAACATTTAATATTTAATTAATGTCATACACAAGAAAGAAAACAAAGATAGTCGCCACTTTAGGCCCTGCAATTAGTTCAAAGGAAATGCTCCTAAAAATGGTTGCTGCTGGAGTTAATGTATTTAGAATTAATTTTTCTCATGCAGACTATGAGGATGTAAAAACCCGCATCAAAAACATTAGAGAAATCAATGAAGAGCATGGGTACAACGCTTCTATTTTAGCGGACTTACAAGGGCCTAAACTACGTGTTGGCGTTATGAAAGATGACGTGGTTGTCAACCCAGGCGATGAAATTATATTTGCTACAGGCGAACGTTTTGAAGGGACCAAAGAACGCGTGTATATGACCTATGAACGCTTTCCATTAGATACAAATCCTGGTGAACGTATTTTATTGGATGACGGAAAGCTTCTTTTTGAAGTAGTTTCAAGCAACCAAAAAGATGAGGTAAAAGCAAAGGTTATCCAAGGAGGTCCATTGAAATCTAAAAAGGGGGTTAATTTACCCAATACTGATATTTCACAACCAGCACTTACCGAAAAAGACAAAGAAGATGCTATTTTTGCAATTTCACAAGAAGTCGATTGGATGGCGCTTTCATTTGTAAGACACCCCGAAGATTTAATGGAATTGCAAGATTTGATATCTAAACACAGTTCTTATAAAATTCCAATCATCGCTAAAATAGAGAAGCCAGAGGCGGTGGAAAATATTGATAAAATTGTTGCGTATTGTGATGGACTTATGGTTGCTAGAGGCGATTTGGGTGTTGAGATTCCTGCACATCAAGTGCCGCTAATTCAAAAACAACTGGTTTTAAAAGCCAAACAAGCACGTATCCCTGTCATTATTGCGACTCAAATGATGGAGTCCATGATTGACAGCCTTACGCCATCGCGTGCGGAGGTTAACGATGTTGCCAATTCTGTAATGGATGGTGCAGATGCAGTGATGCTTTCTGGTGAAACTTCTGTTGGACAATATCCTGTTCAAGTGATTGAAAAAATGTCAGATATTATAAAAACTGTCGAGAATTCGGAGCTTATTAGCGTCCCTCAAAGCCCACCGCACATTCGTACAAAGCGTTACATTACAAAATCTATTTGCTATCATGCTGCAAATATGGCCAACGAAATTAATGCACGTGCAATTTCAACCTTAACAAACAGTGGATATACAGCTTTCCAAATTTCGGCTTGGCGTCCTGATGCCCATATTCTTGTGTTTTCTTCTAACAAACGAATTATTTCCCAGTTGAATTTACTATGGGGGGTTCGTGCATTTCACTATGATAAATTTGCATCTACCGACCAAACAATCAATGATGTGAATAAAATTGCTTTTGATAAAGGCTACGTCGAAAAAGACGATATGGTCATTAGCTTGGCTGCTATGCCAATGAAAGACAAAGGGATGGTGAATACATTAAGAGTTTCTGAAGTAAAGGACTACTCAAAAGCGTAAGTCCGGAATATATAAAAACTATCTAAACTAAAAACTGAAACAATTCTGGTTTTTCGTTTAGGTAGTCTCCATAAAAATTATCTTCTTTCATTTTTGCAATCAAAGGTTCTAAATCGTGTTGAGATTTTAGTTCAATTCCCACAACTGCAACATCATTTTCTCTGTTCACTTTTTTAGTGTATTCAAAATGCGTGATGTCATCGTTTGGTCCTAATATATCCACTACAAACTCTCGTAAGGCACCTGCACGTTGAGGAAAGGTAACGATAAAATAATGTTTTAAGTTCGAATAGAGCAAAGCGCGTTCTTTGATCTCTGCTGTTCGTGTAATATCGTTATTACCACCACTAATAATACAAACTATATTTTTGCCTTTGATTTCGTCTTTATACGCCTCTAAAGCGGACACACTTAATGCACCAGCAGGTTCTGCTATGATAGCTTCCTTGTTATATAAATCTAATATCGTTTGACACGCATTGCCTTCGTGAATCGTGATCATATCATGAAGGTTGCTTTTACAAATTGCATAATTTTTATCGCCAACACGCTTGACCGCTGCGCCATCTACAAAATTATCAATAGTCTCTAACTCTATAACTTGCCCTTTTTGAAAGGCGGCTTTCATCGACGGAGCTCCTTCTGGTTCTACACCAATAATTTTCGTGTTTGGAGACAGCAATTTAAAAACTGTAGACATTCCCGAAGCGAGTCCACCGCCACCAACCGCAACAAAAACATAATCAATAGGAGCCGGTGCTTGATGGATCAACTCTAGGCCTAGTGTTGCCTGACCCTCTATGACTTTTTCATCATTAAAGGGGTGTATAAACGTTTTTTCACGCTCTGTACAATCTTTGATCGCTGCATTATATGCATCATCAAAACTGTCACCAGTCAACACGATTTTCACAAAATGTTCTCCAAACATCTTAGCACGTTCAATTTTTTGCTTAGGGGTCGTGGTAGGCATAAAAATAGTGCCTTGTATCTTTAATAATTTACAAGACAAAGCGACTCCTTGAGCGTGGTTACCAGCACTTGCGCAAACAACGCCATTGGCAGACTCTTGTTTGGTTAAAGAGGACATTTTGTTATAAGCCCCTCTAATTTTATAGGATCGAACGACTTGCAAATCTTCTCGCTTAAAACTAATATTACAATCGTATGCCGATGAATACTGCGCGTTGGAAACCAAAGGCGTTACATTGGCAACGCCTTCTAATTTTTTTGCAGCAGCTTTGACTGCTTCAATCGTTGGAAAATAGGGGGTCGTGTCGGACATTCGTTTTAGGCGTCTGTTTTTATAACTTTCATTGCAGTCATAGAAGCTCTTAATTTTGCTCCTACAATTTCTACTGGATGGTTTCTAACGATCGCATTTATTCTAATTAATTCCTGGTTATCAACTCCGTTCTCTGAACTGAACGATTTACCAATAATGTCTGTTTTCACAGTCTTCATAAAATCTGTTAACAACGGTTTACAAGCATGGTCAAATAAATAACAACCATATTCTGCCGTATCAGAAATTACACGATTCATTTCAGCTAATTTCATTCTTGCAATTGTATTTGCAATTAATGGCGTTTCGTGTAAAGATTCGTAGTATGCAGAAGCATCAATAATACCAGAATCTGTCATTGCTTCAAAAGCTAATTCAACTCCAGCTCTAACAAAAGCAACTAATAAAGTTCCGTGGTCAAAGTATTCTTGTTCTGGAATTTCTTGATCTGTAATTGTTTGCTTTTCAAAAGCAGTTTCACCTGTAGCCGCTCTCCAAGTTAACAAGTTTTTATCGTCATTCGCCCAGTCTTCCATCATTGTTTTAGAAAAATGACCAGTCATAATATCATCCATATGTTTTTGGAATAATGGACGCATGATAT
>UPTG01003216.1_pt1 | contig 10538 bp, 10 predicted proteins | sample 2160121 | NCBI WGS metagenome assembly UPTG01 (sample SAMN06266255, study PRJEB28933) | marine metagenome | isolation source: Columbia River Estuary | place: USA:Columbia River Estuary, USA | collected 2014-07-27 | reverse complement strand
AGACGATTTAGATACTGTCTTAAATTGGATAGAAAAAGAATATAGTAATTATCCAGAATTTGATGTTTCAAATATAATTTTACTAGGACACAGTCGTGGTGGCGGAATTGTAACTATTAAAGCTGAAGAAGATTCTAGAATTTCAAAAGTAATCACTTTAGCTGGAGTAAGCGACTATGAAAACCGTTTTCCTAAAGGTGATGCTTTTGAAACATGGAAAAAAGAAGGTGTGTATTATGTTGTTAATGGTAGAACCAAACAGGATATGCCTCATTTTTTTCAATTTTTTGAAGATTTTTCAAAACACAAAGTGCGACTTAATATAAAAAGAGCTGTCTCTAACTTAAAAATACCTCATCTTATAATTCATGGTAATACTGATACATCTGTTTCAATTGAAGAGGCTTATAATCTGCATAAATGGAATCTAAATTCGCAGTATTAAATTAAATGACATGGCAAGAAAAAAGAAAAGAGGCAATATTAAAACCCAACAGCCTCAAGTAAGAAAACCAATAAGTCCGGAACCATCAAAAGTTGATAACGAACAAGAGTTATCTGAAAATCAGCTCCTCGAATCTTCAGTAGCAATTGCTTTATGGACAGCAATGCAGAATAGAGCTTCTGATCCAGTCACTAGTTTTATGCCATCAAATTGGACAAATGGAAGAATGCCATATCAAAGAATAAAATTAATGATTCTAAAAAATGAAATTGAGATTAAGTATCAACTTAAACGTAGTGGATTATTCGAGGTAATGGGCACAAATTGCAAAATTCATGCAGTCGATGAATCTGGAATTGATGTTGAGGTTGGTTCCCATAGGTTTTTTGCACAGGTAACTCGTGCAGATGATCAAATCCTAATTAACATGCCATTTGGTGATCTAGACGCAGTGATTGTCCCGAGATTTATAGAGCCAGGGAATGAAATTCCAGAAGGTGGGCTCGTTGCACCCATGCCTGGAAAAGTAATCGAGGTAAGGGTTAAAAAAGGTGACAAAGTTAAGGCTGGAGATACATTAATTATTATTGAAGCTATGAAAATGGAACATTCAATCAAGGCCACTGAAAATGGAAAAGTTACCAAGTTGATGGTGTCCCTTAACCAGCAAGTAGATAATGGAGCCACCCTATTGGTGCTCGATAGCTAAATGGAATCAAATTTATCCATTATGAGCACTGATTCTCCAAGTCTTCGCAAGCGGCATGTGGAAGTCATGGATGATCTTGAGAGAATGTTAGACCAAGGTGAATCATTTTCAACAATGTCTGAGCTAGCAAAGACTTTAAAAATTTCTCTTCGAACCCTTTATGAGATTGCACCAAGCAAAGAAGAGCTAATTGTCGCAACTGTAGATAGAGTCCTCAAAAAACATGGAAAAATAGCAATGGATGCTATTAAAGAACATTCATCACCAATAAAAAAGTTAGAAAGCTTTTTAGCCGTTGCAAATCAAGCCGTAGGCCCAAGGCTAGAGAAATTTACATTGCCTCTTGCAAACCTCTCAACCTCAAAATCTATGGTCAACTATCACGAACAATACATCACTGACTTCATAAAAAGTCTTTTAGATGAAGCTAAAAGCCAAAAAGAGATTAAAGACATAGATACTCAAGCAACCGCTATCCTCTTGGGAGGTTTGGGTAGATATTTTCAAGCAAAAAAATTACTAAAAGATCTTAAGCAAACTCCCGAGCAAACTAGTAATTTTTTAACTGCAATAATATTAAATGGTATTAAATTGGAGAATCAGTGAGCGAAGAAATAATTAGAATCGGAAATTGCAGTGGGTATTACGGAGATAAGCTATCTGCAGCCAAAGATATGGTTGAGGGAGGTCCTTTAGATGTTTTAACTGGAGATTATTTAGCCGAGCTCACAATGACTATTCTTTTTAACCAAAAGATGCAGCGCGGTGAGGATAAAGGTTATGTAGGAACGTTCTTAAAGCAAGTCAAAGCTGTGGCTGAAACCTGTAAAGAAAAAAATATTAAGATTGTTACAAATGCTGGAGGTCTTAACCCCTCCTCTATGGCAAATGAAATAGAAAAGATTCTTGAAGAATTAGGCATATCTTTAAAAGTGGCATACATCACCGGAGATGACTTGATGCCCAGAATGGATGCTCTAATAAAAGAAGGAGAGCCCTTTTCTAATATAGATAAACAAATTCCAATAGAAGACTCTGGATGTCAAACTCTCACTGCGAATGCCTACCTGGGAGCATGGGGTATCAAGGAAGCTTTGGATGCAGGCGCTGACATAGTGGTCTGCCCAAGAGTAACTGATGCGGCGGTAGTTATTGGTCCAGCTGCATGGAAATTTAACTGGAACAGGGATGATTATGATGCGCTGGCTGGAGCTCTTGCTGCAGGACATATTATTGAATGTGGATGCCAGGCAACTGGAGGAAACTACTCTTTTTTTAAAGAAGTACCCAGTTTTGATAATGTGGGTTATCCCATTGCTGAAATTAAAGCAGACGGAAGTTTTTATATAACAAAACATCCAAATACAGGCGGGCTAGTCTCCACCGGAACTGTTACTGCTCAACTTTTATATGAGATTAGTTCGCCGGCATACCTTAACCCAGATGTAATTGCGCATTTTGACACTCTTAAAATAAAACAGGAATCTAAAGATAGGGTCTATGTTTCAGGCTGCAGAGGGAGTTCTCCAACACAATTTCATAAAGTTTGCATAAATCTTGCGGGTGGTTACAGAAATGGCATGGAGTTTATTCTCACTGGACTAGATATTGAAGAGAAGGCAAAAATCATCACAGATGCTTTTTTTAATTCTGTGGGAGGCAAAGATCAATTTGATGAGGTATCTATCCTACTTGATAGAACTGACAAAGAGGATCCGGGCTCTAATGAAGAAGCAATGGCATCTTTAAGGGTGTCCGTAAAATCAAAAAATGCTGACTTGGTAGGCAAAATGTTTAGCGCAAAAATGATTGAGCTTGCCTTGGCAAACTATCCAGGTTTTTTTATTGGAGGAGCAGTTAGATCGGGAGGGCCTGTTTTAGTCTACTGGCCTGCTCTGATAGACAGCAAGCACATTTCAGAGACAGTCCATTTTGATGGAAAAGAAACAACAATTCTTCCAACCAATCAATTAGGCCTAGAAGAAACATATTACCAAAAACAACCTATTGATATTCAACCCGCCCCATCTGATCCATCCATCAAAATGCCTTTAGGTGAGTTATTCGGCGCAAGATCAGGAGATAAAGGTGGATGTGCAAATATTGGTGTTTGGGCAAAGACAGAAAATGCTTATTCCTTCTTAAATGAGTGCTTAACAGTTAAGAAAATTAAAGAGTTAATGCCTGATTTAGCTGAATTTCAAATTGATCGCTACGAGTTGCCTAATATTCTTTCTCTTAATTTTTATATTCATGGAATCCTAGAAGATGGAGTTTCTTCAAACACAAGAAAAGATGGTCAAGCAAAATCATTAGGGGAATACCTCAGAGCGAAATACATCGAAATACCCAAGTCATTAATAAAAGAGAAAGAAGCATGAGCAATCAAAAATTATCCCTAGAAGGCTTAAATTTTCTAGCAACTAAAATAGATATTTCTAATAATATTCTAAGCATTACCTTAAATCGGCCTGAGAAAAAAAATGCCTTAAACAATGTAATGATGAACGAATTAAATTATGCGCTTGCATATGCAAAGCAAGAAAGAGAGATCAGGGTTGTAGTTATTGGTGCTGAGGGAGATGTTTTCTGTGCAGGCGCTGACCTTAGAAGGGCCAAGGAAGAATCTAATGTGCCAAAATTAGAAAATGCAGACGATATTAGCTTCTCACTCAGACGCTTGCACAAACCAGTAATCTGCAAAATTCAAGGCTCAGTATTAGCAGGCGCCCTGCTAATAGTAACCAATTCAACTCATGCAATTGCTGTCAAAGAAGCCAAATTCTCAGCTCCAGAAATTCACAGAGGCCTTTGGCCTTTCATGGTGATGGCTGGTTTATTTAGGGTCATGCCAAAAAGGGCTGGATTGGACTTTATTATGCGCGGTCAATCAATTGATTCGGATAAGGCAGAGCAATGGGGGTTGATAAATCAATCTGTATCAGCAGATGAATTAGAAAAAACAGTCAGTGATTTAGCTGATGAATTGGCCAGTCTCGCTCCCGAAACCATGCAGTTAGGATTAGCTGCATACGAACAACAGGATGCTCTGGCCTTTGATGAGGCTTTGCCCTTTCTTCAAGAGCAGATTGCACAGTGCTTCCAGGGCGATGACGCCAAAGAAGGCATTGCAGCATTTTTAGAAAAGAGAAAACCTAACTGGAAATAAAAGAGGCTGATTATGGATTTAGAATATGGACCTGAATATCAAGAATTTACTAAAAAAGTCCAAAGTTTTTGTAAAAAATATGAAGGCTTGTCTTTTAAAGATCGAGCTAATACTCCATTAGTCAGCGCAGGCGGTTCTGGTGGACCTCAAATGCATCGATCCGAATGGCAAAAAATCTTAATTGAAAATGGGTATTTTGCTCGTTCTGTTCCAAAAGAATATGGTGGTTATGGCGGAGAGGCAGATATTATTAAGAGCAGAATTATTGCAGCAGAATTTTCAAAATCGAAGACTCCAACACCCATGGGTGGTCAAGGGATTGATATGTTGGTTCCCACACTTTTAGAGATGGGCACTGAGAAGCAAAAACAAGCTTACATCAAACCTACACTGCATGGAGAAATGATTTGGTGTCAGGGTTACTCTGAACCAAATGCAGGGAGTGATCTAGCAAGTTTACAAACTAAAGGAGAATTAGTTGGCGATGAATGGGTGATCAATGGCCAAAAAATTTGGACAAGTACTGCTCAATATTCACAAATGTGTTTTTGCCTTGTAAGAACTGAGCCGGATGCTCCAAAGCATGCCGGAATTAGTTATTTGTTAATTCCAATGGATACTCCTGGGATTGAGATTAGGCCCTTAGTAGATATGACTTTAAAGCCAGGTTTCAACGAAGTGTTTTTTACGGACGTCAAGATTCCTGAAGGCAACATTATTGGGAAAAGAGGAGAAGGATGGGCTGTTGCAAATGCGACCTTAGGTCATGAAAGGGGGTCTCTTGCTCCACCAGATGCAACCATGAATAGAGTAAACATGCTGATACATTTAATGAAAAAAGAAACTCTTGATGGCAAGCCTTTAATTGAACATCCAATATACAGGGATCGTTTGATGCAAATTCAGGGAAAAGTTTTAGCCCAACAATCTCACGCTTTAAGACTACTATCAGCCAAGTTAAATCCTGGTACGGATGTAAAAATTGGAAAAATGATTCAGAAACTAACTGGTACAGAGTTAAGACATGAGCTTGAAGGCTTAGCCATTGATGTGATGGGTGAAATTGGAACTTTGTATGAAGATAGCCCACATCTTAAAAATGACGGCACATGGCAATTTATATACATGTACTTTCTGGGGCTTATTATTGGTGGGGGAACGAGCCAAATTCAGAAAAATATCATCGCCGAACGCGGTCTTGGTATGCCAAAAGAACCTAAAATTCAAGGAGCATAAGATGTATTTTGGATTATCAGAAGAACAATCTTTTTTTAAGGACAACGTAAAAAAATACCTAGAGGATAATGCTTCTCTTGATCAGATCAGAAAAATTGCTAGTGGTGATGATACAAATATCGCTAAAGAAATTCATCAAGGCTTTTTGAATCTTGGGATCAATGGATTACTTGTCCCAGAAGAATTTGGTGGTCTCGGGTTAGATTTATTATTTGCTGCGGTAGTTTCGGAAAGCCTTGGTGCTTGTGCTGGGCCAGTACCTTATATAGCTCCTTATGTAATGGCACCTAGGGCTATTATGGCTGGAGGAAGTCCGGCACAAAAAGAAAACTATCTGACAAAGATTGCATCAAATGAGATTCTAGTAGGAGTTGGTTTTTCAGAATTTATTGGCAGTAGAAATGATGCTGGTTTAACTTTTGCTGATGGTGTTCTGAAAGGACGAACTATGTTTGTTATGGATGCTCAGGTTGCTACGCATTTTCTTCTTGCAGATAAATTGGGTCAAATGTTTATGCTGGATGCTAAAGCTCCAGGTATTGAAATTATTCATCTGACAACAGTGGATAAAACTAGGCAATATGCTGAAATTATATGCAAGGATGTTCCCGCAGACTTACTAGAGCTCTCTAGCTTATCTACTGACCCCATATCAAGGAGTATTGATGCAGGAAGAATAATGCTGGCAGCAGATACATTGGGAGCCTCTCAAGCAATGATTGATCAGGCGGTTGATTATGCGAAGGAAAGAAAGCAGTTTGGAAGAGCCATTGGATCATTCCAAGCAGTTAAACATATGTGTGCTGAAATGGTTTCCGACCTAGAGCCTTGCTATGCATTGGTATGGCATGCAGCTCATTGTCACGATAGTTCTCCCGATGAAGCCAAGCTAATGGCTTGTCATGCAAAAGCACATGTTTCTGAGATGGGTAAAGGTATAGCTAAAAAAGCAACCGAAGTTCATGGAGGCATGGGCTTCACAGATCTTCTAGGATTACATTACTGGTTTAAGAGAATAGGTGTTAATCGTCAAATGCTTGGCTCACCTGAGCTGGTGCGAGAAGAAGCAATGCAGTCTCAGCTTTAAATAAGCTCTTTGCGAATAACTTCCTCTAAAAGATGCAAGCGATCATTACCAAAGAACATTTGATCCCGATAAAAAAAAGTTGGAGAACCAAATCCTTTTTTTTCTATGAGCTGTGCTGAGTTGCTCATAAGCAAATCTTTTGCCTCTTGAGAATAAATGTACTGCTTAAAATCTTGCGGACATAAGTCTGCCTCTTCTGCAATCTTCGTAATGATAGCTTCGTCGCTTATGTCTAATCCTCTTCCCCAGTATGCATCAAAAACCTTTTGTGCAAATAACGGTAAGCAATTTTGTTGCATAGCGAAAAAGCATCCTCGCATTGCCTTCACTGAATTTACAGGGAAAATTTTTGGCTTAGAAATATTAATATCTCTATGTTTTGCCCATAGGCTTAAATCATTACCAGAATAATCTAACTTTAATGCATTTGGATTTTCTCTAAATTGATAAACATCTTGATTAACAGAATTAAAAACTCCACCTACAAGAATTGGCTTCCAAATAATTTCTACATTTTGTCTTTGAGATAGTGGTAAAATTTCTGTGAATGCTAAGTAAGTCCAAGGACTAGAGCAGTCAAAGTAGAATTCTATACAATTAGATTTTTTCATATAAAAAATATTTTAAATTAACAATTTTGTCAAAAAACATACAAATCATAGCAATAATCCTGAGTATTTGTATTGGCTGTTCTGCTGAGCCTGAAATAAATATCAAGGCTAGTATTGCTAAATATAACTTAGCAAATGAGATCAATAAAAAGATTGGCAAAGAGCACTTTTTTCAAGATCAAGCTTTAAAAAATATCAATCCAAGATTAGGCAAAGCCTTGATCAAGCAATTAGATTCTCAAAAAATTTACTTTACTAAAAATGAGATTTTATATTTTACAAATAAGTTTCAATCTTCGGCTGATGGTGTTGAAATCGCTGCAAGCTACGAATTAATTAATTTATATTTCAACCGATTGATTGAAGCTACTAAGTATCAAATTAAAGTAATTCAAAAAAAAGATTTTGATTTTAGTGAGGTTGAAAATATTCTTATTGACAATGATCTTCAAGAATTTCGTGAGACAAACATAGATCTTAGAGAGATTTGGACAAAGTTAGCAAAAAATGATGTATTGACATCTATGCTGACTGACAAAACTGAAGATGAGGCGGTAGAGCTCATTTCTAAACGCTATAAAAATAGACTGCGCAGAATCTCGCAGAGAAACGAGGAGGATGTTTTTTCTATAGTAATAAATAATTTAACTGAATTATTTGATCCACACTCCTCATACATGTCTCCTAAATCCGCTGAAGATTTTGAAATGACCATGAGCTTAAACTTAGAAGGAATAGGTGCATTGCTTACCACAGAAGATGATTATCCGATTATTGTGAGTGTTGTTCCTGGAGGCCCTGCAGAAAAATCTGGAAAAATTAATCCTGATGACAAAATAGTTAAGGTTAGGCAGATTAAAAAAGTAGAGGTGGACTCTGTAGATGTGGTGGGATGGAGAATTGACGAGGTTGTTCAGCTTATTAGAGGTGAGGCCGGTACTCAGCTAGAGCTAGAAATTATTCCTGCTAAGACCGAAGACCTGAGTGATAGAAAATGGGTTTTACTAACTCGCGAAGAAGTGAAACTGGAGGAGCAGGCTGCCAAATTTCTAATCGTTGATTCTGCTCAAGGAGAGGATAATTTCAAAATAGGTATTATTGATTTGCCTGCATTTTATATTGACTTCAATGCATGGCGGGACAGAGATCCTGATTTTCGAAGTAGCTCAAAAGATGTAGAAGATATTTTAAATAAATTTAAGTTAGCAAATGTTGATGCGGTAATAGTCGACTTAAGAGGTAACTCCGGGGGCTCATTGTATGAGGCTAATAAATTGACTGGTTTATTTGTATCTTCGGGGCCAACCCTGCAAGTCAAAGAAAGCAATGGAGATATTAGGCCATGGGGAAGTGATAGGGCAACACAAGTATGGAAAAAACCAATGGCTGTGATGGTTGATAGATATTCTGCATCTGCATCTGAGATCTTTGCAGGTGCAATACAGGATTATCAAAGAGGACTAATCATTGGGCATAAAACATTTGGCAAGGGCACCGTTCAACAATTGGATGATCTAACTAGCGGTCAACTAAAGTTAACAGAATCAAAATTTTATAGAGTGACTGGCTCAGGCATGCAAAATAGAGGAGTAGAACCAGATATAACTCTTCCTTCAACATGGGATATAGAAGAAAGTGGTGAAAGCTCATTAGACTCTGCCCTGCCCTGGGATCAAATTAGCCCCACTCCATTTAGAAAGTTTAAGATTAATAAAAGTGCTTTAGATAGATTAAAAGTTGCTCATGAGAAGAGGATGCTCGAGAGTCCAGATCTGCAATATATTTTGAATATAAGAAAAAGATATGATGAGCAGCAAGAAAAGACATCTATTTCAATTAATATTGATACAAGAAGAGCTGAAAAAATAGAAAGACAACTCTGGGTGCTTGAGACTGAAAATCAAAGAAGAGCAGCTCAGAACTTAGAGACATTCAAGACATTTGAAGACCTGGAAGAATTTAATAAAGATAAAGAAGATAATGATCGTGTTATTGATATTGATCTTCAAAATGACTATCTTTTAAATGAAGGTATGCTTATTCTTTCAGATTACCTATACCTAAATACTAATTTGTTACTTTCAGAGGCAGCATAAAATATGAAAATTGTTTCCTTTAATATGAACAGCATTAGGGCTCGACCACATCAATTAATTCATCTAAGAGATACGCTGGATCCAGATATTATTGGAATTCAGGAAACTAAAGTTAATGATCCAGAATTCCCAATAGATGAGATTAAAGAGATTGGCTATCATCCAGAGTATTGGGGCCAAAAGGGCCATTATGGAGTGGCCATTCTTAGCAAAAAGAAACCTATTGAAGTTCAAAAAGGTTTTATAAAGGATACCGCAGAAGATCAGAAAAGGTTTATTCAGGCAAAATTTAAATGGGGTAAGAAAAGTATTACGGTTATGAATGGCTATTTTCCTCAAGGTGAGAATAGATCCCATGAAACAAAGTTCCCAAAAAAAATAAAATATTACGCTGACCTGAAAAGACACATTAAAAAAATTCAGAAGACTGAGGATAATGTAATTGTAATGGGGGATTTTAATGTTGCACCATCACCATTGGATATTGGTATTGGTGAAATTAATGCAAAAAGATGGCTAAAAGAAGGCAAAACTGCTTTTTTGCCAGAAGAAATTGATATGTGGAATAGTATTAAGGATCTTGGATTCATTGACTCCTGGAGAGAGCAAAATCCATCAGAGGATTCAATCTATTCTTGGTTTGATTATCGCTCAAGGATGTTCGACGATACTCCAAAAAGAGGCTTAAGAATTGATCACATTATGATTTCAACAAATCTTCTACCTTCAATGCAAAAAACTGGAATAGACTATAAAGCAAGAGCAATGGAAAAACCCTCAGATCATTGCCCCGTCTGGATAGAAATTAAATGAAATTATTTAAAGAATTTACTTTTGAAGCCGCTCATAAGTTACCTATGGTCCCAAAAGATCACAAATGTTTTCAGCTTCATGGTCATAGTTTCAAGGTGAGGGTTTATGTTCAAGGCCAAGTGAATGAAATTGGCTGGGTTATGGATTTTTCAGAACTAAAGAGTATCTGTAAACCATGGATTGAAAAGCTAGATCACTCTTATCTGAATGACATCCAAGGTCTTAATAACCCAACAAGTGAAAACATAGCAATATGGTTATGGAACAATCTAATTACCTCTCTTCCTCAACTCTCAGCCATAGAAATTATGGAAACTTGCAACTCAGGCTGTCTATACTCTGGTTAGGATCTTTTTGACTGAAAAAAGCTTT
>UPTG01003215.1_pt1 | contig 10539 bp, 10 predicted proteins | sample 2160121 | NCBI WGS metagenome assembly UPTG01 (sample SAMN06266255, study PRJEB28933) | marine metagenome | isolation source: Columbia River Estuary | place: USA:Columbia River Estuary, USA | collected 2014-07-27 | reverse complement strand
TTCCACAAATTGAAATAATACTAATGAATTACCTTTTTGATCAAGAGCAAGATTTCTTATAAAATGATTTCGTTTTTCATTTCCAATTATAAAGTTTATTTCTTGTTGGTAAGTACTTCCACTAATTAATTGTCTTACATCATCAGCGTGTTCTAATCTTAAAATAAAAATATCAAGAGCAGCCAATGTCTCTTTATCCTGTAATGCTTTAGTTGTGGTAACTTTCATTACCTTTCCAAAAAGACCCTCTAATACCAATTGGTGCGTTCGTGTTCCATCAAATGTACCCGTAGTACCATAACGATATTCTGCTAGTTTACATTTATTCATAATATTAGTAAGTGATTTAGATTTAAAACCGTGGCACTCATCTCCTAAGATCATACCAAACTGATCAAACCAAGCGGGTGGCATTTTATAAATGGATTGCCATGTGCTTATACAAATAGCACTCTCAAACTCTTTATCCTTACCGGAATAGATTTTATGCATACCTGTAGGGTTTTGTCCATAATCAGCAAAGTCTCCATACATTTGTTCAACTAAAGATGTGGTAGGCACAATAATTAAAACTTTACCCGCTCTTGGATAATTAAATCCATCTGTAAGCATCTGAAGCCAATACTTAGATAAACAGTATAAAATTAAAGATTTACCTGAACCCGTAGGCGATAGTAGTATTGATCTTTTTCTTTGTAATCCTTCACAGATAGCATTAAACTGGTAATCTCTTATGGATATAGGTTCACCTTTACTTTTTAGATCAAGACTTTTTATAAATTCCATAATCTTATTAGGATCTATTTTATTATATGATTCTGGTAAACCGTATTTACTTTTTTCATATTCTAACGGATAATTTCTTTTTTCGCAGAAATCCTTCACATAAGATATAAGCCCGCATGATAACTCGCAGTTATTCACATTAAATAATCTTATCTTTCCGTCCCATACCTTATTTTTATATAGAGGCATAAATTTATAACCAGGAACAAAAAAAGAAAAATAATCAGATAGCTCTTGAGCAATGCCCCAATCGCAACCAATAATCATATTAGCATGATCTTTCTTCTGTACTTTAACTATATCCACTAAAAACCACCAGCTTCAAATTGTTTCCATTTTATAATATTACCTATAGTCTGATGTTTCCAATTGATATTGGTCACAATTTCCTGTAATGTTTCAACTAAGGTTTTATAATAAGTTACTCTTTCTTCACTCTTTTGAATGTCTATATCGGAATCATAGTAGTGATTCATATCACCTTTCATGACTTTCATTCCGTTAAAAGGATCGTATTCCCAACCTTTCTCTTCAATTTGCTCTTGGGTCATTTTATCATTATAATATAACCACTTATCTTTGAGTAAAATTTTCTGCTTTAACTCAGTCTTTTTTAGCTGTAGTTTAGAAATAGAAAGAAGTTGTAAATATTTTGCGTGAAGTTTTGCTATATCAATTGATGATTTATCCAAATGGCTTTCATCAATTACACAGTCTTTTTTCCAATCATTAAGTATATCTTCAAGATTCAACAAGTGCATCTCCATAATAAATAAATTTCAATATTAATAGTATCTATACTAATTCAAAGTATGATATTTTAAAGTTTACCGGAAAGGTAATAACTGGAGTTTCAGTGCCAGATGCTTCCAATAATAGTGTTCCTATGTTTGTCACTACACAGTCTATATATCTAATTTTTTTAACAACATTATTATGACTACTTAGTATAGACAATGTTATATCAACAACGTTTTCGTCATCTGCTATTATTTTATTTTTATTATTTGACGGTGTGACTACAAGACTTTCTAACCAATTATATACTTCAACATAACTTGTCATATTCTCATCTACTAACACATCGAATGCTAAATCATCAACACCAATTGTATCTCCCGGAACAGCAATACTTTGAATCCGTTTAAATGGTACAATAGGCGCAGTAACTGTTACACCCGGATGAATAACTCTTTGAGCAAAAAATTCTAAATTGCCATACTTTTTTCTGTCTATAACAACTTTAAAGTTGCTAGCCTGTAAAAAGTTAAAATTTTCAGTAAGGTCTGCCATGTGCCTCTCCGTTGAAGTTATATCTATTTATATTGATAAAAAATGCATTTTAGGGGTTTACAAGTGATGTTTTTTAGTATATGTTGTAAGAGTAAATAGAATCGGAGAAAGATATGACTAAGTTTGATAAATCTAAATTTACTTTTCACGGTGGTTATCTTGAGTACACTGGTACTTATGAAGGTCAACCCACTTGGGATCAAGTTGCTCCTAACTGTCACCCATCACGTGTAGGTATGCCAATGGAATTATTCATAGCTCGGTTTAAGTATAACGGTCCTTTCACCAAAGCTAAATTTCTAAAAGAATTAATTAAAAGCTTTACTATTGAAGAATATGTAGAAGCTCGCAAAAAAGAAGGCCCTGAAGGAGCTCCTCTTGAAATCTTAAAAAATAAAAATCCTGAGTGGGCAGATAAAATCATGTTTCAATGGTTAAAGAAAATGTCTAATAAGATGGCATAAAAAAAAGCCCCACGAATGGAGCTTAGTTGGGAGGGTTGAACCCCTCCCTTTTTTTATATTTAAATCTTATGCGTTAAGGATGTTATCCACACGGAAGATTCTGTAGTACTGGTTAGACTTCGCTGCAGCAAGACCGCTCGATGGGTTTGTACCTACGAATGGGTTTGATACCATGCCGTAACGAGTTTTGAACCCGATTTTTGGCTGGAAGTCATTTTCACCTACGGCACGTACCATAGTTAGTGGTACATATGGGCAATAGAATACACCGGCGTCATATGCATTAGTACCTTTATAACCTACGGTTACATAATCGGTTGTTGCATATGGATCGATATATACTTTTGTGCGTCCGTTAAGAACACCAGCAAAAGTATTACCTGTATCATCTACTTGTAATCCAGTAGATAAAGCAGGAGTATAGTCCATTACACCAGCTGCTGCTAGAGCAGAAGCAACGTCTGAAGAACAGATAACAAAGTTACCTTTGCCTCTTCTAGTTTCCTTAGCAATCACATTAGCTTCTCTTTCGATTTGCATAATAAGACCTTTGATCTTCTCAACCATCCAACGACCGTCAGAATCGGTATCGACACTAAACGCACCTTTAAGAGTAACGTTTGAAGTCAAAGCACCAAGAGTTGCTTTGCTGTATACAGTTCTAATAATTTCTCTGTTGATTTCCGCAAGGATTTCAGAAGAAAGAATATTAGCAAGTTCTGCTTCAGCATCTAGACCGTGTACGGCTTTAAGATCCTGAGCAAGTTCCATTGTGTATTCAGCTTTAAGAGCTCTTGACTTAGCAGTTACAGTAGCTTTCTCGATTGAGAATGCCATTTCACCAAATGAACCGTCACCACTTTCACCAACGCCCAATCTTTCTGCAGCTGCAGTAGTAAGACCAGTACCTAAAGTGTGTAACGTATCATCATTACTCAGGCCTGAACCAGAAACTGTGTCAGTTGCGCCTTCAAGACCAGTAGGTCCTGCTTCTTGAGTACCTGTACCAGAGAATCCTGAATCAGCTTCGCTATGAAGAGCTTCAGTTCCACCCTGTGTGCTGTACTTAGACTTCATTGCAAAGATAAGACCAGTAGGTCCAGTCATTGGCTGAACGCCAGCGATATCATAAGCGATGAGGTTAGGCATTGCACGTCTTACCAAAGAGATAAGAACAGGATCAAAAGTTGCCAGGTTAGCGTTTGAACCGCCTGCGCCAGAGTTAGCTGCGGCTGCTTCAGAGATGAAGTTTCCGCCCATATTTTGAGCATCTTCTCTCAAAGCTGCTTCTTGGTTTTCCAACAATCTAGCTACAGTAGCCTTCTTGTACTTGTCTTGGATACTAGGTACGTCACCATGTTCCAGGACTGGAGCCCATTTTTCCATTAAATTTGTATCTGAATTAAACATTTTATGTTTTTCCCCTATTAGATTACTTGTTAAATTTTGAGATTGCTTGTGTGTATCTTGACATTGAGTCACTAACGTCGGCTTGAACCTCGTCAGTACCTGCAATGCTTGATAGTTCATCTACTGATTCACTAATTGCTTTGGTAAAGTATGATTCTTTAACAACTTTAACTTTCATTTCAAAGTTATCTTTGTTATCGAATTCAATATCTTCAACCAAGGTGCCTAGTTTCTCAGCTTCTGTATCGGCAAGCCCTGAAGACTGTTCTCTTACTACTTCAGCTCTTTCCAAAGTTTGAACTGATTCATGTAGTTTGATATTATCTTCTGTGGTTTTGTTTAATGTCTCTTCCAGTTCACTGACTTGTTCGGCGAGTTCGTCTACCAAATCAACTTTACCTTCAGGTACATCGATGTAATGTTCTTTGAACACTGCTTGTAAAGAAGTCATAAAGTCTTCAGCAATTTCAGTCCTAAGACCTTCTGTTACTGCAACTTCATTAGTCTCCATCCAGTTAGAAACAACATAGTTTAAGTAGGAATCAACCTTCTCAACTAGTTCACTTTTAACATCGGAAACTTCTTCTTCAAGGTTCTGCGCGTACTCAGTTTCGAGCCTGTCCATTTCTTGAGCTAACTTACTAGTAAGTACTGCTTCAAAAATTGCACCTGCTTTGCCACGGAATCCATCAGATAAAGTTACTTCTTCAGCGATTACAGCATCTAGGTCTTCAGAGAAGTCAACGGACTCAACTTTAGCTTTCGCTTTAAGTTCGTTTTTCTTCTGTGGAGCGGCCTTAATACTCTTATCAACGGATCCATCATCTTCGGATTCATCAACTTTCGCCATTTTAGCGTAGATTTTCTGCGCATCTTCTTTTCTAGCCTTCTTCAACATATCAACTGCTGCTTGAATAACTCCAGCTTTGGTCTTCGGAATAGAAACTTCTTTGACTTCGGGTTCTTCGTCTTCTTCCTCTGCATCATCTGCAGATTCTTCGACTTCTTCCTCGTCATCTTCGTCTTCTTCTTCTTCTTTCACCTTAGCTTCATCAAGAACTTCTTCGTCTTCAACTTGTTGGTCTTCAACGAGCTCGTTCTCAAGCTCTTCAGCATCTTCTGATATGCCATCGACGGCTAGATCATTTTCTAGTTTATTTTCGTCTATTGACATTTTGTATTCTCCTATTAAGAATTTACAAGTTTAGAGAGGAAATTCTTAAAAGCTTTAATCTCAATATCCGATGAACGCATACCTCGAGCTTCCTTTATTTCAGTCTCAATTTCTTCAATGTCTTGTGGGCAAAGTATTCCGTTGTTCCATACCCATTCAACACCTTCCATGATTCCATTGACAAACGCCTCTGGAGCCGAAGGGTCTTGAACGATATCCACGGTAGAAAGCATAAAATCCTTTCCAACGTGCGACACACCTTGTTTATTCACAAGAGTTCCCATACCACGACTTGATACACCAAGCTTTACTCCACCTTCAAGAAGACCTTCAACGATCTTACCCATAGGGGTGTTTAGTATTGATGCTTTTCCTATAACATCACTTCCCTCAAATCTGAGTTCAGTAATCTTATGTGAAACTTTGTCAAGATTAATAGTAGGGCCTTCTGGATGATTTAACTCTCCGACTGCTCTACCCGTCTTGACTTGTTCTGTTACGTATTTATTAACGGCACCTTCTAGGATACTCTTATCGTATATCCGACCGTTTCTATTCTTTTTATCGGCCTGCATAAACACGCCTTCGATGACATACGAATTGCCACCGTCCTTTTTCTTCTCAGTAATAACCTGAAGGTTACTATCATGATACTCACTAATTAGTCTCATTATAGTTTATCCTATATTTACTCTTCTGATTCTGTATCAGAAGGTTTGCCGATATTAGATGCAACTTCAATCTTCTTGGCATCTAATGCGGCTTGTAATTTATCTGCAATAACATTATCGAATGCTTTACCAGCAGCTACGTTATCGCCTTTTCCTACATGATCAATCATTTGTTCAATACTCATTATTTAATTATCTCCTAGTATATATTTATAATATTTTATAAGTCAAAGTCATCTTCATCATCGCCCATAAGCTCTTTCTCAGCTTTAATCTGTTTTTCCATGTCTTTAATAGCATCATCATCCATTTTAAGAACATTCTTAGCGATCCATTCAATAGAAACATACTTACCAGCATATTCATCTACTGTACCCAACATATCAAACCTTTCTCTCATCATTTCTGATTCTTTTAGTTCGGCAAAATAGTTGTCTTCAATGTAGTCATATGCAATATATGTCTTCCACTCGTCCCAATCTTGTTCAGTAATAATACCTTTAAGAATCAACTGAGTTCTTAATAGCTGATTAAATACGTCACTGAATCTCTTTCTGAGTCTATCGATGAACTTCTTAAACTTAATCTCGTCCCTAGAAATCTCTGTGCTTCTACCTAAAGTAAACTGCTGTTCTTGTTCTAATCTACTAATAGGAACATTCAATGACTTATATAGTCTCTTTTGAAAGTATACAATATCGTCAATCTGGCCTAAGTTCTCGCCGCCAGGCAATGTAGTGATTTCTGTACCCCTACCACCTTCTCTACGTGGCAAGAAGAAATCTTCCAGCATTGACATATGCTTTCTATCGTCTTTAAGGTCACCCGTACTAGCATCATATACTAATTTGTTTCTATACTGACTCATAATACCCTTGAGGTATTCTTCTGCTTTACCCTTAGGTAAGTTACCAACGTCAATATAAAAGATTCTACGCTCTGGTGCTCTACTGATTCTGTAGATAACCAAAGAATCTTCCATCATTCTTAATTGGTTAACAGGCTTAATTGCTTTGTGCAAGTAAGATAAAATTCTTTTCCTAGTAGGATCCAACATACCAGAAGTTGCATAAGCGATAGCATCTGGATGTATCTTAATCCCCTGATTAGAAGCATTCATCTTACCATCTTGAAACAAGAAGTATTCTTGCTGCTTCGTAATAATCATTGCACCAGTTTTAGGATCTTTTTCTTCTTCGACTTCTTTGACCTTCCTTAACATAGTAGGGTCAATATATCTTAATTCTTTAATACCATTCTTTGGAGACTTTTCATCAATAATAATATGATAAGGTAATCTTCCATCAACATACCACTTTCTGAATATATCATGTGCATATGCGTTGAAATTCAATAACTGTAATACTGTTTCAAACTCGTTCTTAACAGACTCTTTAATCTTATCCGAAATTTCTAACTGGTCCAGAATTAAGTTTACAGGAGCTTCATCATTGTCGCCCACAATAGACTCATTAACAATGTCTTCAATAGCAGCATCGGTTTCTGGTTGAGCCGCAATATCTCTATACTTAAATATTAAATCGACTTCATTCTTGGCTTTATCTCCATCTAAATCGAGATACGCACCAAAGTGGCCACCAGCTTGAATAACGCCAGAACCATCTTCTTCTGTATTGGGTACAAATGAAGGCCGGATTGGCTCTACATTACCCTTTCTCTTTATTTCAAAACCAAAAAAATCGGCCATATATATTTCCTCAAATAATATCAGGAGGGAACTAAATCCCTCCTTCTACTATATTTATACACCAAATTATGATGTAGTATCAGACTCCCAATACTGAACTTGTAGTTCAACTGTAAACTCTTCGATCTGGTTTTCAGAATCATAAGAGAGTTCAATTGCACTCAAGTTAGTTGGGAAAGTACCACGGATATCATACTTCTTAGTGACTTCTCCAGCTTTATTTAATTGCTCTACAATCATGTCAGCTTGATAGTCAGTAGGATTAGATAGTCCTGTATTTTCATTATGGTTATTAATGCCGTTCATCCATCTCTCAAAGGAGCTACGAACTAGGAAATCAGCATCATTAATGATGGTAATTGACCATGGTTCGAATGTTCTATCACCTGCAATCTGTAATTGTCTACCACGAAAAGGAATCATGATAGGACTAATTACTGAAGCAGGCATCTGAGCACCTTTGCATAAGAAGGAAGTTAATTCGACATCACCTGATGCATAACTTGGAAAGTTACAAGTAACTTTGAACATGTTAGCACGAGCGCCGCCACCAACCAATTTGGATTTAAAGTCATCTACGCCTAAAATTGCCATTTTCTATTCTCCCTTATACGCCAGAGATTTCAGAGAAATCTACGCCGGTTCTTGTTGCCACAAAATTAAGGTTAATGAAGTTAATAGACCTTGCAGGCTTGATAAAGATATCAGCCACAAAACTATTAGCGTCAATAACTTGACTTGTGTTATTAGTAGTATCACAGACAACTGCAAAGTCTGTTAAACCCCTACGTCCTTTTACATCACGTAAGAATGGCTCAACTAAGTTTCTGAATTGTGCACGAGTAAACTCATCATTGAATTCAAATAACTGTCCTTCAGCAGCTGTAGAGATTGCTTTTTCCAATACAATAAACAGTCTTCTGACGTTAATTCTATCGAAAGCAGATGGTCTCTTAAGCAAAGTTTTATCACCAAATAAGATAGTACCTTGACCTGGTAGTGATACCAGTGGGTTACATCTTTTCTTATATAGGTCATCTCTTTCTGCTTTATTAGGATTCCATGCCAACTTAGTGATACCTAGTAGTTGACCACGATTTACACCAGCTGGTGAGAACCATGCATCTGCTACGTTATCAGTATTAGCACATAAACCAGCAATATGCCCGGCTGCACCAATCCAACGGTATACATCGTTGTACTTATCATACACATAAACTGCTGATGAATCAACAGATGCATATGAGGTTGAAGTAAGACCCTCGACCCAACCAGTAACCTCTTGGCCTGGGTTGGTGATATCTTTTGAATCCTCAATAGGTGGAGATACAAATGCCATACAATCTTTTCTGTTATTTGCAAAAGTAATAAGATTACCCGCCATATCAGCTGAACCATTAACATCAGGATATCCAAATACTAAATTTACATCTACTGTATTTACGTCTGCAAGTAATTGTAAAGCTGTATTAAGTTCTCCAGGAGATGGTAAATTATCATCTGTTCCACCAGTTAAACTACTGTCTATAGCAGCATTAACTGTAGTATATGTAGTAGTATTAGCAATTGTGTCACCTGCATCAGTTAAACCAGCTGGTAGTGATAACCATCTAACATATGCTGATCTTGCATTAACAACATCTACATAATAGTTAGAACTACCATCAGCACCTTTAGCATCAGAACCTTGTGAAAGGAATTCAAAAGTTTCTAATACAGTTCCTGCTTTACCTGACCATGCTCCATCTATATCAATAACGGCGATATGAAGTTCATCTGCCGCTGAGCCTTTACCTAAATCATCTGCATAATCAGAAGTTTCTGGTCTTGCTGAGAATGAGGATTTATAAGCCCATCCGTTCCATGCAGTTAAGTCTGCTGGACATACTGATATTTTGATACTGTTACCTAAAGTGCCTGGGTATTTAGCTACCCATGAACCTTCTGTTACAGATCCCCTGTCTTCATAATTTGTGTCATTTCCTATAAAGAGTCCACCACCTGCAGACGTTGCATTTACATGCCCAGTCTTGGCTCGAACTACTTTAAGAGCTGCACCATACTTCAAAAATGATGCTGCCGTGAGGAAATATTTGTACGTATTAGAGTCTGGTGTTCCGAAATTCTCTGCTAGTTCTTTCTCTGAAGTTACAGTTACAATTTCTTCTACCGGTCCCCAATTAAACGATCCAGTAGTTCCACCAATAGAAGTAGATACTGCAGGTACTACACCTGTTGCATCGATTTCATTGACTTGGACTCCTGGTGATACTTGAAATGCCATCGCGTTATCCTCTCATTGAGTTAGTTAATATGTTGTTCATAATACGAATTTAAATCCGTATTGTACGAATTTTCACTATTATTATTTATAAATAACCACATCCTATCGTAACAACCTATCGAATGCATCACCTTCAAACCATAGATTATCGTCACCCATCATTTTCTCTCCCTTAGGAGTCTCATCAATATCGGGTGTAAAACCAAATGGCAACATATCATCCTGTATTGCTTTTAATCTTTCTTTATATAACATATCTTTCATATTAATATCTGATATGCCTTCGAATATATCCGTAGTAACAAACCATGCAAACATCACTAGATTCATCATCAAGTCGTCGTGGTTTGAACCTATTGCTTGATAAGATGTCCCTCTACTTACAAAGGTACTCATTTCTATTATAGTGTTAGCATCTTTAATAACTAACTTACCTTGTTCTATTAAGTCCTTTATAGTAGAACAACCAATCCTTTTAACTCTCTTAGTCATTGTCGCACCAAGAGCATTAGCCTTAATAGATGATTCTACAAACATATTCTCGTATTCTAAATCATAGTATAGACCATTACAAACTACACCACCTTGGTCATTACTTTCAACAATCACATATGCTTCATTGTAATAGTTAGCATATTTATATATCAGATCGGGTAGTAGTAAAGGTGATATGTTATTATCTCTAAAACAACAAACTTGTTGAAACGGCCTTTCTGAAACATCAATAACATTAAACGTAGAGTAGTCTT
>UPTG01003208.1_pt1 | contig 10550 bp, 4 predicted proteins | sample 2160121 | NCBI WGS metagenome assembly UPTG01 (sample SAMN06266255, study PRJEB28933) | marine metagenome | isolation source: Columbia River Estuary | place: USA:Columbia River Estuary, USA | collected 2014-07-27 | reverse complement strand
AAACAAGACGTCGAAGGACTAGGATTTAAGGACGACATTGTAACAGTTAAGAACGGTTATGGTAGAAATTATTTAATTCCAAATGGGAACGCTGTATTAGCAACCTCATCAGCAAAAAAAGTACTTGCTGAAAATTTAAAGCAACGTGCTTTTAAAGAACAAAAGATTGTTGATGATGCTAATAAGGTGGCCGATGCGATAAAAGCATTAGAGATAAAAATTGCGTCAAAGGTAGGAACAGGAGACAAGTTGTTTGGATCTGTAAACAATATTGATGTATCTGAAGCCCTTTCAAAAGAAGGCCAGGATATTGATAAGAAATTTATCACAGTGATAGGTGGTAATGTTAAACGTTTAGGAAAATACAACGCAGTAGTCAGATTACACAGAGAGGTAACAATAGATTTGCCTTTTGAAGTTATTCCTCAACCATAATCAAACAATGTCAATTTACAATATAAACCGTTTAGATTATTCTAAACGGTTTTTTTAATTTTGCGATTATGATTCGGTTTTTTATATTATTGTCACTTTCTTTAATTCTCACCTGTAAAAATAAACCAAGTGAAACTCTTAAAGATACTCAACAGGGTGCTTTTTCAGAAAGTTTATTAAAAAAGTTTAGGTACACTGAAAATAATGATGCTGCAATCATTAGCGTTCACCGTGGTGGTTCAAAACTAATTGGCTATCCCGAAAATTGTTTAGAGACATTAAAGTATGTTAATGATAGTATTTCAGCAATTTTTGAAATTGATGTTTCAAAAACTAGTGATGATGTTTTGGTATTAATGCATGATAAAACTCTTGAAAGAACTACTACAGGAATCAATGCTCTAATAGATTATTCATTTCAAGAGCTACAAGGACTTAATCTTGTTGATGATTTTGGTAATGAAACCAATTTTAAAATTCCAAAATTTGTTGACGTTTTGCGATGGGCAGTGGATAATGAGGTCATTCTTACTGTAGACACGAAGCGTGGTGTTGATATTACTAAAATAATTGCGATGATAGAGCAAGAAAAGGCTGTAGGTGTTGCAATTATAATTACCTACAATGTTGCACAAGCCTTACAAGTTTTTGAATTAAACCCTAATTTGTTGTTATCAGTATCTGCAAGAAACTTGGAGGAATTAAATCGATTGATGGATTCGGATATTCCAACACAAAATATGCTTGCATTTACGGGTACACGTTTATCTCCTATTTTATTCTATGAGAAATTACATGAGCTTGGCGTTAAAACTATTTTGGGAACTCTAGGGAATTTAGATAAAATGGCAGCTGCAAAAGGAGATAGTTTATATATGAATTGGCGTAAAATGGGTGTAGATGTCATTGCTACAGACAGACCTTTCGAAGCAGCGAGAGTTCTGAGTTATTCTGAGCATCATCAAATAGAATCACTCTATTAATTATTATTATGAAGTACACACGATTAACAAAAGAGCAATTTGAGGAAATGCAACAAGAATTTATTAATTTTTTAGCATCTCAGTCTATTACTGCTGACGAATGGCAGACGATAAAAACTAATACACCTGATGTAGCTGATCAAGAGTTGGATGTTTTTAGTGATTTAGTTTGGGAAGGTGTTTTGAACAATGTAATTTATCTAGAAAACATTTCACAAAAGCACATGTATTTATTTTATTTTGAAGAAAAAAGAATCCACTTAATTGGAGTGAAAATTATATCTGATAGCATAAATTTAATGACTCAAGAAGGCTTTTCGTGGCTGCGTGAGAATTTAATGAATGACTCAGTGGAAATTTTTGAGTCGAAAAAAGATTATTCTAAGGATAAACAAATGGATAAGTTTACGCTCATACAGCAAGGTGCCGCAATAACAAAAGGAGAATTATATAAGTATTTTGATAAACTAGTTAGTTAGGTTTACAAAAAAGTAAGATATTTGTGATATAAGTAGGGAAATGGCAAAGACACCAAGTATTCCAAAAGGGACTAGAGACTTTAATCCACAAGAGGTAGCAAAACGTAATTATATAAGAAATACCATTACGTCAAGCTTTCAGCATTTTGGATTTCAACCTATAGAAACACCAAGTTTTGAAAACTACGATACCTTAATGGGAAAATATGGTGATGAGGGAGATCGGTTAATTTTTAAAATATTAAATTCCGGTGATTATTTGAGTAAAGTTGATTCAGCTCTTTATGAATCGAAAAATTCTAGTTTTTTAACTTCTAAAATTGCTGATAAGGCGTTAAGATATGACTTGACTGTGCCGTTTGCTCGTTATGTGGTTCAGCATCAAAATGACATAAGTTTTCCATTTAAACGATATCAAGTACAGCCCGTATGGCGAGCAGATAGACCACAAAAAGGACGTTTTCGTGAATTTTACCAGTGTGATGCTGATGTTGTAGGCTCTAAAAGTTTACTACAAGAGGTTGAATTTATTCAATTATATGATGATGTTTTTGATAAATTGGGATTAAAACATGTTACAGTAAATATCAACAACAGAAAAATCTTATCGGGTATAGCCCAAGTTATTGGTGCCCAAGAAAAATTAATAGATTTTACAGTAGCACTTGACAAATTAGATAAAATAGGTGAGGAGAAAGTAAAGCAAGAAATGCTAAACAAAGGCATAGATCAAAAAGGTATTGATAAATTGCAGCCCTTGTTTGAATTGCAAGGTTCCTTTGATGCGCAAATTGACAATCTCAAAATAATGCTTGCAAGTTCTGAGGAAGGACTTGAAGGTATTAAAGAGCTCAGTTTTATTTATTCTGTAATTAATTCTATTGGCTTAAAGTCCATATCTCTGCGATTAAACTTGACGCTGGCACGTGGTTTAAATTACTACACTGGTGCAATTTTTGAAGTGTCCCCGCCGCCCAGTGTTACCATTGGTTCCATTGGGGGTGGAGGTAGGTATGATGACCTCACAGGTATTTTTGGACTGAAAAATGTTAGTGGTGTTGGTATTAGCTTTGGTTTGGATAGAATTTATTTAGTTTTAGAGGAATTGAACTTATTTCCTAAAACTGTTTCAAATAATACTGATGTATTATTTATCAATTTTGGTGACAAAGAAGCACTATTTGCTTTGAAGACAATCAATATGTTGAGACAGAAAGGTTTTAATGTTGAATTATATCCTGATAAGGTTAAAATGAAAAAGCAAATGACCTATGCAAACAAAAGAAATATCCCTTTTGTGGTTTTGATTGGTGACGAGGAACTGAAAACAGAAACTTTTGCTCTAAAAAAGATGATTTCGGGAGAGCAAACTAAATGTAATTTCTCTGAAATGATTGATCTTATTAAGAAATAAATCCCTCTACTTAACGATTATTTTTTTAGAAGCTATTCCACTTGAGGTGTTTAATTTAATGATGTAAGCACCTGAACTTAATTCATTTAGTCTTATTTCTTGATAATTTTGATTTGAAACAATTTTAATATTTAGAATCGATTGACCTAAAAGATTCATCACTTGTAAAGCATTAATATCTTTGTATAATGGATTTACAATGACAATACTTTTTATATTATTTGAGTAATAAACATCAACATTATCAGTAAGGACTTTATTGGTAATGTTTAATGTATTTTGATTACTAAATGTAATTTCAAAACGTTCTAAATATTCTCCAGCTGGCAGAAAGATATCATAATTTTGTTCAGATAAGTTGTGATAAATATTTAATATTTTATCGTGAAGATATACACTTGTTTCTTCAGGGGCATTCGTCAATGCATCCAAAACAAAACTATTTAGACCATCAGAGTCAGTGTAAACACCAATGGGGAGAATCGTTTGGTTATCAATGAGGTCAGTCCCTTGTATCGCAAATCTTTGGTCATTAATTAACCAAAACATATCATCTAACTGTGTTTCCTGCATCATCCCATCGTACCCCCAATCAATACCAGAAGAAGCATTACTATCTTCTGTAATGAGTAATTGTCTTCTGATCGTATTAATTGAGTTAAACCCAATTCTCATTTTTAGACGAGTATCTTCTGAGGTTGTTACATTATTTGCTTGATTGTTCGCGTTAGGTGTGATTTCGGAATCACTGAATTCATCATTCATTTCTACAAATGTTGAATTTCCACTATTTTCTTTATGAAATATTCTTTGACCGTTATTAAAGTTAATAGTGCCTCCATCTTCATCCCCCAAGACAAAAAAACCTTGGCTAACAGGAATATAGTTGCCTGGTAATTTAATTGGTGTTCCGCCGGTACCTACTTCTGGATGATTTGATCCTTCTGTGGCAGCAGTTGTGGTCCCAGATAAATTTAGCAAATGGTATCCACCCTGATATTCTCTAAACACATGTGAGCCACCTCCCCAATGTTCCCAAAAATACAAGGTTCCTGTAATAGATGCGCTATTATCATTGATAAACTCGTAAGCATTTATTGCAGAAGGATAGGGGTTTCCAATTAAATAATTTTTACCCGCTCCAATTGTAATATCCACATCACCATTGTTGGGTTTACCACTAAACACATAGTTTTGTTCTTCAGTAATGGCACCAGACCCGGGGCCTTTCATGGTAAAGCCTTCACCAGTGTTTATAGTTCCATTACTTTTTACATGTTGCCAAGCGTCGTAATCACCTTCATCACCATTTACAAATTTCCACATCCAGTAATCAGCTAGTGTAATGGGGGTTCCTGAAGAACCATTATAGCTACTAGATGTAAAGTTAATATCTAAATCTTCATCTTTCAAAACATCTGAAATGCTATAATTGTGATTAGTAACTCCTGAGTCTGTCGTTCCAACTGGAGATGACCAATAATTGTAGGTGTAGGTATCCGCTGTTCCTTGTTGATCTCTTTCTAATTTTCCTGAAGCACCAACAACTAAGTCACTATCAATGGTTTGTATTAATTGTGATTCTCCCTCCAAATCAATATCACCATCTAATTCAAGATAATGACTCACAATTAATCCATTTCCTGTTTGGGCACCATTGTCACCATTTATCGTTAACTTTTTGTTATTATTAATAATTAATCCTAATACTGTTCGATTATTATCTTTGTATAGCGGAATTAGACTGGAATTTGTGTTATCTAAGGTTACATCATGATTTATTTGAACAATATTGTAATCCATGGTCAACTTATCACTATCGTTTGGTTCATCTTCATATAAATAAGAAACAACGCCGGGTAAATATTGAACATCTCCATTTTCCCATGTGGCTGAATCATCCCAGTTTCCAGTACCTCCAGATGTAGTTTTGTAGGGAAGTGGTGCAGTTTGTTCATCAAGATTACTGTAATTAATCATGGATGCATCATTGCCACTATTTGACTCATCTTTGATACTTCCAAATACCAAGGTGCTCATGGGGTAGTAACCGATTAAATTATTCCATGGGATGTCATCGATATCATTTTTGGTGGTCTCAGATGGCAGAATTTTACCATCAACATTTAAAGATATGTTTTGCTCAATTTCCTGATTCATGATATACTGAATTTGATTCGCAGATAATGGTACGTCCCATACGCGAACTTCGTCAATGCTCCCACGCATTTTTTGCTGTCTATTTATGTGATGAGCAGCACCAATTATAAAATGAGAATTTGAAGGAATCGTCATTGGAGATAACGGAACTCCTTTATCTGCTAAATAATCATCACTGTCGTAGACAGGAATTCCATCGATATACAATACAGCCTCATTTTCACTAAAATCATATGTCGCAGCAACATGATGCCATTCATTTTCTGGAATACTCTCCTTAGTTTGTAAAATACTATTATCAGTATCTGAAGGATTTCTCCATACCATTCTAAATTTATTAGATTGGTTTATTCTAAAAGCATAACCATGGGTATAAGTATCTCCACCAGGAAGGTTTTCATTAAAATAATTTCTTTTAGAGACAATATCAAATTTATTTTGCCCTATGTCACGTTTAATCCATGCACTAATCGTAAAATCTGAGTTGTCTAAATCATTAACATTACCAGCATCTAGATAAGTATCTGTACTTCCAGTATTGTTAAAATAGGCTGACCGGCCATTGTTGAGCGATACCTGAGAGGTAGAACCAAATGTAATGTATTTGGTGCCCTCAAAATAAAATTCTGTTTCTAGTTCTGAACCAACATTATCCATTGTTACAGATGTGACATTGGTACTAAAATTAGCATCATCTGACACCACCATCACATATATTGGTCCACCAGTATTCGTGGATGACACCATAGATTCAGGGATAGAAAGTTTAACAGTAGGAACAGAATCTTTTATGACAATTTTCCATTTTTGAGATATCGGTGTAACACTTGAGATACTACTAGCCCCACTACCAAAATCTTTTGTAATTGGTGAATCTGGAGTAGTGCCTCCGTTATTGTTACCCCACATTAAAAATGTTTTATCTGCAAAAAACTCACTCGTATTTTGGGTGTTTGTGGTTTCTATGGTTTTAATACCTATCGTTAAATCGTCATTCGTATTAATCGATTTTGATTGCTTTTGTTCAAGTTCAGAGGTGTCATCCCTACCAATTCCAGTAACGTTATAATTGAATGCATCATCAGTAGCATTGCCAGTATCTACATCCCAAATCACCGTACCATCTGAATCTATGTAATCCAAAGAAGAGCCATTGACTCCGAGAGTAATTCCATATTTGACAGCTAGATATGATTCAATTTTTTGTCGTTCTGATTGAGATATTTTGTGATTATAAATAATAAGTTCAGAAAGGTCGCCTTGCCATCGTGTCGTAGGGTCAGAAGGTGTTGAGCCAATATTTGCATCCATTGTTCCCGAGAGTGTGTTTGCATTTGTGTTTGATGCTGGTAAACTTTGTAGGATACCATTAATGAAAAGTCTGCTTTTTTTGTTTTCTTGGTACCTGTAATTCACTAAATAAGGAATTCCACTTGACACATTTGTAATATCATTGGTGACTATTCCAGAAGAAGTTCCAGCGCTGTCTGTGTACCGTCCTTCGAGAGTGTTGCTATTTAACTGTTTCATCTCAATAGAACCATTGGTGCCATTGTCGAGATTTAATAAACTCTTTGTGGAGCTGTTACTCCCATCGGTGATAGCAAAAACTGTCATGACACTATTCGCCACTATTGAAGATTTTAATTCATGATTAGAACCATCGAAATTTATAATTGGATTAAAATTAATGCCACCTTGATAATACGTTGGCCTTTTGCTATTAGTTATTTGAATAGCATGATTAGCATTAACAGTGTTGTCCAACCATCTTTTTACGGCATCGCTGTCTTCTGCTGAGTCAGAAATATCTTCTTCGACACCGTTGTTTGCTTTTAACCATAATTTTAAATCAGTATTTATACCACCAGGCGATTGTGTATGACCATATGATAAATAAAAAAAGAGTATGACAAAGAAACCATAATTTCTGCGCAGTTGAAAAGTTTTCATTTGTTAAGTTTTTGTTTGGGACTAACTTAAAGAGCCAATAATAGTAAAATATTCTATAAAGAGCAAAAAAAATCGATGAAATGCATTATTTTATAAATGTACAATGGTTTAGTTCGTTTTAACACTAGTGCCTACTGGTTGTCTAACATTAAAAGTTAAATAATCGACTAAAAGCTTTTATCTTCGACAAAATACATTATATTTGAGTGAAATTTAATTTTAATAGTAACCTAATTTATCCCAGGAAATGAGACGAACTATTATTTATATGTCCTTGCTTTTCATATTGTTAAGCAAGAGATCCCAAGCCCAATCTCCAAATATTATTGTTATTATTGCTGATGACATGGGATGGAATCAAGTAAGTAGTGATAAAACAACTTCGATCAACGGAACTAGCTATCCAAGTGACTTTTTTGAAACTCCTAACATTGACAATTTGGCGTCAGAGGGAATTGCCTTCCCAAATGCTTATGTTAATGGTGCAAATTGTGCGCCAACCAGAGCGGCAATCTTAAGTGGACAATATGCCGCTAGGGATCACAATAATATTTTTACGGTGGATATTGGGGGTGATGGGTTAAATAGAGGAAATACTGCTGCTAACTCAACTCTTATCGGTCCTGAAATGGGAATAAATTCAAATAATTTAGATGAAATTCCCAGTTCTGCAATTACCATTGCAGAGACACTAAAGGCTGCTGAATATACAACTGCTCATTTTGGAAAGTATCATGTTGGTGAATACGAAAATGAAGACTCATTTAACAATGCCCCCAAAGATCAAGGATTTGATTTCAATTATGGAGGAGGAACAGATGGAGGTCCTGGTTCGGGAGGATATTTTGCTACTAGTGCGTCTCCGTATACGTTTAATGATAATGTTGGACTTGAATTAGACGTCTTTGCAGATCCTTATTCCGAAGTAGAGTCAATGGAATTATCAATTGATCATGACAATTATCCTTTAACTGGAACACCAAAGCATGTGACTGATGCACTGGTTGAAGCAGCATTTGATTTTATGGATAACCATAGTAGTGATCCTTTTTTTATGCATTTTAGTAATTACGCCATACACGGTCCTTTTAATCCACAGGATGCACGTGTAGATTTACGAGCAAAATATAATGACAAAGCAATCAATACCAGCAGTATTTATAACCATGATTCTAAACCAGGCCAAGCAGCTTTGGCCGAAGGTATGGACCAAGCTATTGGTAGATTAGTGCAGTACCTTAAAGATACCGATGATCCGAGACGAGTAGGGCATAAGTTGTCAGAAAACACGCTTGTTTACTTTATCTCAGATAATGGAGACGCAATTAAACGAAGTGTAAATTTTCAAGAACAATCGCCTTTAAAAGGAATGAAAGGGGAGTACTACGAAGGAGGAATACGTAATGTTACTTTTGTGTGGTCTGAAGCATCTTGGTTGGCAAATAAAGGTACTGTAAATGAAACACCTATCATTGCATTTGACATTTATCCTACCTTAGCTGAGGCGGCAAATACATCTTTACCCGAAAATTATGATATTGATGGTCAAAGTCAATGGCAAATGTTAACCACAGGAGCATTAATGACACGAGAGAGTTTATTCTGGCACCATCCTGGATATCTTATTGATTCAAAAAGGGATTCGAGACCTGTTACGGTAGTGAGAAAAGGAGCTTATAAGCTCATGCATTTTTATGAAACTAGTGAGTATGAATTGTACGATTTATCATCAGATTTAAATGAAGCGACCAATCTACTACCAACCAATAATCAAGACATTATAAATTTAGCTAATGACTTGATTGCAGATATGAGAGGTCATTTGATAGAGACATCTGCTCCAATGCCAACCTATAGAAATGGAGGAGGTTCTGTTCCATATCCAAATTTTCTAGTTAAGACTTCCAGTTGTGTTGCTATTGATAGTCCAACTGCTTTTTGGGATTTTGATACAGGAAATAATACAAATGACACCACAGGCAATGATAATAATTCTGTTTCTTCAACTATAGATGTAAAATACAGTACGACTGATTTTAAGGAAGGAGATCGATCAATAGTTTTTGATGGTGCCACTAGTATAGAATATTCAAATGCTGAGGAACCATTTTTAAGAGGTGAAATTTCTGAACGAAGCGTTTCTGTATGGATCAAACCGAGTAATCTTATTGGAGTGCAAAATATTTTTGATGAGGGAGGCACCTCCAAAGGTATTGCACTCAGGTTAAATAATAATAATTTGGAACTTGTTGTCAGGTCTAGTACTGCTACTTTTGTTGAGTTAGACACGGTATTTCCAAGTGATGACGAGTGGCATCATATCGCTTTTATTTATGATGGAAGAAATACAAGTAACCAAAATGTAACCTTGTATCTCGATGGGGTGTCAGTAGCTTCAATTACAAATTCCATTCCTGAGCTTATTGGAAATCACAGTGGTAGTGGTATTGGCGGTAGAATAGGAGGAGGAGATAGTTTTGGAAACACAGAAAATAATTTCTTTAAAGGAAAAATGGATGCATTTGCTGTGTATGATAATGTGCTATCTGGTTCAGCTATTGAAAATGCTGTTCAAACATTTTATTATGATGCAGATGAAGATGGATATGCGAGTTCAAAAGTGTTAAGTTGTTCAAATCCTGGTCCAGGATTCAATTTAACAGAGTTGTCATTAGGTGATTGTGATGATAGTTCTAATCAAATTTACCCCAATGCAATAGAGTTGCCTGATGGCCTTGATAATGACTGTGATGGTCTAGTAGATGAAGAAATAGTATATGAATTTAATGACAGTTGGTCTCCTGTCGACGTGAACGGTTTTCAAACAGATGCCTCGATTATCATAACCTCGGGTGATGCCATAATTAATCAAAACACGTCATCTAATTCTATCACAATAAACCCAGGTTCAAGCTTAACACTGGATGCAGGAATTAATATCACCACAAAAGAAGCAGCACTTGGCTTAACTTTAGAATCAACCTCGAGCACGTATTCAAGCTTATTTATAGAAGGTAGAGTTTCTGGTAATATTTTTTATAAACGCTATGTAAATGCCTATACTGATGACGGTGTTAGTAATGATAATGATTTGGTGTCTGCACCACTGACAGGCCAAACCTTTGG
>UPTG01003205.1_pt1 | contig 10561 bp, 11 predicted proteins | sample 2160121 | NCBI WGS metagenome assembly UPTG01 (sample SAMN06266255, study PRJEB28933) | marine metagenome | isolation source: Columbia River Estuary | place: USA:Columbia River Estuary, USA | collected 2014-07-27 | reverse complement strand
ATTCTCCTTGAGATTTTAATTCAATTTTATTTTGATAATCACCTTTTCTAAATCGATTAACCCCCTCTTCAATTACTCTAAAATTTTGGGTCAAATACTTAATGGAAATTAAACCTATAATTATTGCAAAAATCACCGTAATTAAAAGCGTTTCCATTCCTACTTTATAAATAAAATTACTCATTAACATACTGCTAATACTGTCGAACTCTTCACTTGCTAAAATAGCGTAAACATAACCTTTAATTTCTCCTTCATCTAAAACTGGCGCAACCGAGAAAACCTTACATGCATCTGGTGCTTTTGGATCATTGCCTAAAATGAAACCTTGATCTTCATCTCGTTTTAAAAATTTCCGAATTGGTGCTAAAGAAACATGGGTTTTCTTAATTTTTTCAGGCGGTGCATCGTAAGTTAAAATCTTTCCTTTATCATCCAAAATGTAAACTTCAATCGTTGGGTTCACCTTCATGTGATGCATCATAATACCTTGAACTGCGTTCTCATTTAAAGAATCGTTCAAAAAAACAGGGACTTCATTTATTAACTCGGCTGCAACCTCTCTATTTAAAGCCTGCTTTGTGGTCTTAAAAAAATCGCTTGCAGCTGTTGCTGTTACATAAATGTAAACAGCACCTACAATTGCCATTAAAATCAAAAAAGCGCTTGATATCTTCCAGTATAGTGACTTAAATAACTTCATTCTAATCTTTAAATGCGTAGCCTATTCCCCACACCGTTTTTATAAATTCAGGATGATTGGCATCCTTTTCAACCTTTCCTCTTAACCTATTAATGTGAGAGTTTACAGTATGCTCATATCCTTTAAAATCATATCCCCAAACTGTTTTTAGCAGTTGTTCTCTTGAGTAACTTTTCCCCGGATTGTTCGCTAACAAATACAATAAATCAAATTCTTTTGGTGTTAATTCCAACAAAACCTGCTCAAGCTTAACCTGTCTTTTCTCCAAATTAATTTCGAGTTGATCTACTGTTATAATCGCGCTAAATAGTTTGGATTCTTGGTATGAATCATATCGTCTCAATAAAGCCTTAACTCTTGCTATTAGCTCTCTAACACTAAAAGGTTTTGTTAAGTAATCGTCTGCCCCTATTTCTAACCCTAAAACTTTATCAAACTCTTCGGATTTTGCAGTTAATATTAAAACAGGTGTTTTAATTCCCGCTCCCCTTAACTCTCGGCAAACTTCAATTCCATCTTTTTCGGGCATCATAATGTCTAATAAAATAACTGAATAGTCATTAGTTAGCGCTAAATCCAATCCATCTTTCCCATTATTTGAAGTATCAACCTCCAAATTCAGATCTTTTAAGTGAATACTTAAAAGTTCAACAATATGTTTTTCGTCTTCTACAATTAATGCTTTTTTCATTTTATCGCCAATCTGCCTAATTTTCAAAAATAACGGTTAATTTTTTACTAAAAGGTAATATTAAAAACATAACTAGGTAAAGTTTGGTAAATTTACGACTATGAATCGAGTTGTAATTACAGGTGGTCCTGCTACTGGAAAAACGACCTTAATAACCGAACTTAATAAATTGGGTTATGCTGTATTTCCAGAAGCTGCTAGAAGCGTAATTAAACAACAAATTACTTTAAGTTCTGATAAAGTTCCTTGGCTGGATGTTTCTGGTTTTTCTCAATTGGTTTTAAATAAACAATGCCATCATTTTAAAATGGCCAATAATCGACTTTCATTTTTTGATCGTGGAATTCCTGACATTATAGGATACTTAAATAATGCAAATCAGCCTTTTTTTGATTCACTTATAAATACTGCCGAAAATCATAAATACGATTTTGTTTTCATCCTTCCTCCTTGGAAAGAAATATATAAAACTGACAACGAACGACGAGAGGATTTTTTTGAAGCGACAAAATTATTCAAAGCAATTAACGATGCTTATATTCGTTTAGGTTACCAAACAATTGAAGTACCAAAACTTACCGTGAAAGAACGAATTCAATTTATACTCGATCATATTAAATGACTCAACAACCTGAAGATATATTAAAGCAATATTGGGGATACGAATCATTTCGAGGTCAACAAAAAAGAATAATTCTAGATGCTTTAGCGAATAAGGATATTTTAGGATTACTTCCTACAGGTGGTGGGAAATCCGTTTGTTATCAAATTCCCGGATTATTAAGACCCGGAATTACAATTGTAATCTCACCCTTACTTGCTTTAATGAACGATCAAGTTCTCAGGTTAAAACAAATGGGTATAAAAGCAGAATTTATAAACGGAGGAATGTCTCCAAAACAAATGGATTATGCCTTGGTACAACTCACACATTAAAAACAGAAGTCGTTTAGAACTTGAAAGAGGTTGGACTGACAAAGAAATAGACTTATTTCATAAGAAACACAAGCAATCTAACAATGGTTGGAATGAAGTATTTGATATGTTGTTCCCACGTTACAAAACAAACGAGCGTATGCTTAGTCATAGATACAACACACTAGTAGAAAATAAACTACACTTAGACGAACTAGACGAACAACACACAGGCAACGAACAACAAATACGCATGTTTGTACAACTAGATAAAAAGCGTCCTAGAGTGTTATCATTTGGACCTGACTTAGAAAAATTGTACTACGATTATAAAGATGAATTTAATTTAGGTGAGTTAGATAAAAACAACATACATAAATTTATTACTGAAATGCGTAATAGATGCGTTTGGAATGAACAACAATGGGATCAGTTTCACCATCCATTACATTATATTACATTCAATCCTGGTGATATCTGGTTCTTTAATGCACAATGGATAACACATCAAATTGTGTTTGGTACAAAGTTACAATGCTTTGAAGCTGATATATTAAATGAAAGTTTGATTAAGCCTGAGCTATGTATGGTAGAACGAATTAAAAATTTACCTTCTTAATTCGTTATCACCCCAAACCCTACCAAAGTTAATACCTTTAGTACGTTCAGGAAAGTAGTTTTGCATTTCACCTTCTCTGTATAAGTCTACAGTTGCACAATGCAATCCACCGTCCCAGAAAAATCTATGTCGCATAGGACAAGTAACTACATCTACTTTATGCTCGCCGAGCTTATCTTCTAATACTTTACTAGGACCACTTGCTACTACTGTATTTTCGTCTATGCTTAAACAGTTAACATCAAAGTTAGTTTCAAAACAACTACCTACACTTGGATGCATATACAAATCAATAAACTTATTTAATGCTACATTATGTTCTTCGCCTGCAATCCAATAGTCTGCTACAGGTTTTAATTTAGCACCACGCCATTTATCTTTTTCTGATATGCGAAAGTCGTTCCATGCTGATGTGTGATCATTGTGAGCTCGTTGTATTTTAATAATATCCCACCCAGGAAATGTTTCTTCATACTTGTTTACATTTACATGACTTAGTATTAACCCTGGCTTTATGAGTGCCATAACTGCATCAGTATGTCCACCCATTGTTGTTGTGTTTATTCTAAAATCATATCCAAACTTCTCATTAAATTTATCTACCCATGATTCTGCTAAATGTCTTGTAGGACCATTAAAGTCATGTATGTCAATTATAATGTCTTTGCCAGCTCTCATAATACTAGGCCAGCTCATTGTAAAGTTTGGTTTGTTTACTGCTTCGAATATGTTTAATTCTTGTTGTGTGTCTGCTATATCAATTAAATCATTACAACCAGACCACGGTGCATGTTCATCAAATATGTTGTGTGTATCTTCTTTTGTTCCATGGAATATTCTGTGTACAGGGCTAGTTGTTCCTGTAATCATATGTTCGCCAAATATAATTTGATCATCTCTAGGTGCATTGAATGGTTTAGGAATATAGCCATTTGATTCTATAAACTCTGCTACACTGTTATATCTTTTATTTGCTAATACGCATGCTTCTGGCATTCTATATACTTGCACATCATATGATTCTTCTAAAACCTTTGCAAAGTAATCCAAATCTTCACGTGTTTCTTCGTTTACTTTAGTCATAGCATCTGCTACTTTTTTATCTGGAAAATCTGCAAAAAAGTCTTTAGGTAATGTACTTCCTATTAATACTTTCTTTAACGGATCCCAACTGTTATAACTTTTAAATCCAAACTTCATTTTTTAAATATCTCATTATATATGTTATCTGCATGTATTTTATGTGCTAATATACCAGGATGTCCATTATCATTTGCATATGATTTTGTTTCAGATACTGTTCGTTGAATATTAGGCTTCAAAATGTTAGTATGATTAAAGGGAAGTAATTGAATGCCAAATGTGTTCCCTTCAACGATGCAAGTAATATGAAATATTTTAAACCCTTGTTGTTTTGCATATAAATCTGCATGTGCTATTCTTAAATTAACATCATACAATACATCTGTATCTGTATGTAGAAATTCATAAAATGCATCATTTCTTGCAAGTTGGCGTTTGTCTCTTTGGTCCATTGCAGTTGGCCTGTGTCCCTTCCATGGAAGAATTTGATTATCTGTGTTGTATTGCTTGCCGTCTATTACATAATATCTGTCTATAAATGTCCATTGCACAACTACGGTATCATTTTTATTAATGTCAGTGGTTACTAATTTATGCCATATTTCTTTATTACTTGCGCCACTGGTACCACAATTAATACAATTTAAATTTAACTTATCTGCTAAAAGCTGTGGCCATGCATACTTACTAGGATAATATCCATCACCTTGATGCATACTTACTTTTGTAGTAGAGTCCCAGATGTCATCAAGGGCATCGCCTCTTGTATTACTACATCCAAAGGTATATAAATTATCCATTAAAAATCTATGCTCCAATTACATTCCCACGCCTGGGCTCTTGTCAAATCAAAGGTCTCTTTTAATTCGTTCAAATTCGGGCGACACTTTGGTAACCAAGTGTTTTCTGTGTTTGTCGTAGTTTTCGGTGACCTGGACATACTGGCGCATGATGTTAGCATTATACTTATGCTCAGGATCCAAACTAAAATTAACAAGTTCCATAAGAGGTTCTTCGTATTGTTCAAAATGTGGACTATTGCCGATGCTTTTGAGAAATTCCAAAATCTGTTCACGTTGTTCTTCTTTCAACCATTCAGGAGCATGTGCCATACTGTAGTATGCTGGCTCTACTAATTGGTTAGTACTCATACCAATACCTCTATTACTAGTCATCTGATAATCGTGCATAAACTTCCAAAATGTAGCAGTATGCAATGCATTGGTTATTTGGTTTACTGTAGTAACACGCACCTTAATACGCTTACCTTCTTTTGTGTCTGAGAACTTAACTAACTTGTCAAAGTTCTTCCATACACTTGCCCATTTACTTGGAGGTCTAAGATAATCATTCATATCTTCCATACCTTCCAATGAGCAATTTACAATTACTTTTTCAAACTTAGCTAACTGATCAAGCCACTTGTCTTGCATGTTAGTTATGTTTGTATAAAAACTTAATTCAATATGTTCAGCGTGTCCACTTGCAGTTGCAATGTCTAGTAATTTAAACATATCTGTTGCAACTGTAGGCTCACCACCTATTAGTTTTATTTTGCGAGCATATGGTAACATTCTTTCAAAACTTTCCCATTCAATTCCTGGTTGAAGTAATGCTTCTTTTTTATTTGCAATATTGCCGTCCCAATCAGGATGGTTCGCTCCGAGTCCGCTTTGTACCATTGTCGCCCGTTCCACACTCACTAAATGAGATGCTTCCTTGTTGCACATTTGACACTGCAAGTTGCATAAGTTACCAAGTCTAAAATCAAATTGAAGAGGCTGGTCAATCTCCCAATCATTAGATGATGCGTTTGCTACTACATCGTCTATTACATCTGCCCACACTTTGTTTTCCCATTGGCGTGAGCTCATTATTCCGTTGCGTTCTAAGTGATGACACTCTACACACTCTGGTAGTTTCTCACCAGCAGTCATTCTTCGTCTTACATCTTTAATATAGTTATGATTCCATGTACCATCAATGCCTAGTTCTTCTTGATTAACAAGTTCTTTAGGTTCTTTGGCCATACAACATAACCTAAAACGGCCACCGTTGTATGTACTGTATTGAACAAATGGTAATGCACAAAATCCACTCATATTATGTTATTGATAAGAAAGCATTTGCTCCCTTGCCACAATTTTCTTTCCAGTGTTCAGCTGCATCTTCATCAGCTGAATCTGTTACATACTTGTAACATATTAAGTTCTTAGCAAAATGTTTACATACTTTAGCAATTGCATATGCTTCCATATCCACAATATCGCTTTCTAGCTCTGGTTTTTCTTTTACAAAATTATCACCCGTGCTTAATGTGTGTGGACTTGTTCCAATAACAATAGTGCCAGGATGGAGTTGCTCAAATGGAGTAATTCCCAATTCTGAGACAGGTCTTGCATCCATGTCACGTTGTTTAACTTGTCCTACTTGTACTAATTTATCCACTAACTCGTTGTTTAATGAACCTGCTGTTCCATAATTAATAACTACTTCACAGTCGTTTTGTATACAAGCCATTGTTGCCCACATTGTTGCGTTAATCTTTCCTACACCAGTGTACCAAACTTGATACTCACTGGAGTCTAAGTCGTGGTCTGGCAATTCATCCTTTAATGCTACTAATATATACTTCATTTATTTTTCCTCTATGTCTAAGTGTTTTAAGTCTACACCAAAGTGTTTCCAGTTACGACTCATGTTATGTTTCTCTAATATTAATTCTCTTGTTAAATGCCCATCAAAATTACCAGGCTCATCGATATGAAACCTTGCTACATGAAGCATTTTACCAATGGGACTAGTTAGTGCTGGTGGGTTACTTTGTTCCCATTGATCCCATCTTTTTTTAATTCTGTTTTTTGTTTCTTGGCTTAGGTTTCTAAAATCTATGTATTTATTTTCTTCCATATCAAAAATTGGATTAACATTAAACCAATCCATTTGTTTATCTCCAACTTTACTATATAACCAATCTGCTATATCAGTTATTTGTCCTATATTTAATGCAGTCATAACAGTATTACTAGAAAACTGAATATTAACTTCGTTTGTTAACTCTCGGTACTTGGTTACTGTATCTTCAATCATTTGCCAATCATATTTGCCTGGACGTTGTAAGGTGGCTTTTTCTCCTATACCATCAATGCTAAAAATAATTATTACTTTTTTAATCTTTTTCCAACATTCAATCACACGCTGACTAGGAAAATGACTAGTATTAGTATGATATTCGATGTGCAATTGACTAGGATCATTATTTAATTGTATAACTTTTTCTAATAAATCATCATGTTTGTGTTCTAACATTGGTTCACCACCAACAAATTTTAAATATCGTAATTCAGACAAATCTTCATCTATGTTATCATTTGATTCATGAAAACCTTTTGGTATCTTTTTCTTAGGAAACTCGATACTATGAATTGTACTACTAGCATAAGGACCACACATAACACAGGCCATATTACAAAGACTGCTTATACCTGTTTCTAAATATCTTATTTTTGCAGGTCCTTCTGTAGCTTGTCTTGTTTCTGTTTTAATATCAATATTTAATCTAGGAAGACTTCCTCTTACTAACTCGTCACCACTTTCTTCTGCTCTTACTAACTCATCTTCCATTTTCCAACATTTTCTGCAACCATGTGGCTTTTCGTCATTAAGCATTTGTTTCCTAATGTTAGCAAAGTAATTACTTTCTCTTGCAGATTTTAACCCATCACGTATATGTGGGATTCCATCATCATCTCGTGTATGTGGGCCAAACCATCTACAACAAGGCATAACATTTCCATCTGGGCCTACTGCTGCTCCAGACCAAAGGTATGCACAATAACTTTTAGTAGGTAATTCGGCTAGTCTATCTTTTATTTTCATCTGTGGGCTCGTCTAATAAGTAAGCCATTTCAGGGAATGTTGCACGGAAGTCTGTGCCACGCAGGTCATCTAGTTTGTTGATATATTCTCTAAATTCTGGCATACGCCTGCTCCAATCTTCACTACGAGCAAAACTTAACATACCTTTAAGCCTCTTAATACCATATGCGGCGTCTAGCCATTCTTCTTTTGTTACTTTGCCTTTGTGCCAACTAGGAATACCTAGTTCCCAATTTTCTTTCCACCATTCAATAAATTCGTTATACTTGGCTTCTGTTTTGTCTAGGAATTCATCTGGTAGCACTTTAACATTCAAGTGTCCTGGCCAGTATACAAAGTGATAGTTAATACCACCTGCACCAAATGGCCACATGTTTGTTTTCTTAAATCCGTGTTGTAATTTCCATTTAAGGAAGTCTGGAATGTAATGAATATTAAGAGCATTAACGGCACATGCAATTGTAATTTCTACATTGTTGCCTGTACGAGTATCTAATAGTTCAAACTGCTTTAAGTTATGTTCCCATTCACTTGGGTATCTAATGTAATCATTCATACCTTCAATACTATCAACACTGTAATGAAATCTTACTTTTTGGAAATGAGACCACTGCTCTAATAGTCTATCAGGAATCTCAATACCATTTGAATTATAACGCACTTCAATTTGATGTGCATATCCCATCTCAATAACTTTGTCTAGGATTTCATAGTGTTCTTCAATAACTGTAGACTCACCACCTGCAAAATATAGCTGACGCATATATGGAATCTGTGCATAAAACTGTTCCCAAAATGTAGGATTGTCTTTGTGCCAGTTGTAACTTGCACCAAATTCTTTACCTTTGTTATCCCAACACATTGTTTCTTTTAATGACTCGTTTGTAATATTAGGATACAATTTGTTCCAGTCTTTTACCCAGCCGCTGGAGTCATGTGGACTACACATAACGCAGCCAAGCTGGCATTTTGTCCCCATACGGATATCAATATACCTAAGTTTACTATCTGTTGATCCATCTTCATATGTTTCCTTTACTAGTTCATCTACATCAATGCCATCACGCATCCAATATTCTGTTTCCCATTGACGTTTTGATCTGTGGCCTGCTGCTTCTTCTTTGTAGCATTTTAAACAACTTGCAGGCTTTTCACCTTTAAGCATCATTTGTCTAACGCTTCTCATATAGCTGTTATTCCAACTGCTACTAAGATCACTATTGTTTAAATTAGCTGGCTTGCCATCTTCTGTTCTTACAATGCCTACTCGCCCGCCGTGTACTTTATCGTTTGTTGCTCCAACACTTGATGCATTAGCAGTACAGCATACTCGCATACTTCCATCTGGTCTTGTGCTTAAATGTATCCAAGGTAGTATACAAAAAGTATCGCTTGGTAGTTTTTGTTCTGACATAATTATTATTCTCTAAATGTTATACAATGGGTGTCCAATTTTTACTGCCTCGAGCAATTATGTCCCATGTTTTTTCTGTTGCTGTTCCTGTTATTTGCAAACAAGGTCTTTTAGTCCAACTACCGTTCCATGTAACATGTGGTAGTGTACTCCATTCCCATGCAAATATTGTTCCTGCTTTCCATTGTGTATACACAATGTTTCCAAATTGAAATATCTGTCCTGGTTCCCAATCTTCTAATGTAATTAAAAAACGTATCTTATCAGGATGTTGATACTTAAACTCTGGGTTGTCAATAACTCTCTCCTTGCGTGGATTGCCTGGTAAGTTATCAATGTGCCACATAAGTTGATCGTTTGGATATTGATCGTTAAATTTACATGTTAGTTTTTGTGTAGCATCTAACCCTAGCATGTCTGTAATCTTTGTAAACTGTGGAAACTCTCCTGGAAACTTATCGTAATTAACTTTACGAAACATAGTTGCTTCGGGCTTTCCATCTGGATTGTCTGCATCTTCTACAACATGATCTTTGCTTTTGACATTAGCCGCATGCTCATATCGTTGTTCGTTATAGTTTTGATTTGTAACACCTTTGCTACGAGCGTGTTCCACTTCTACTTTCCAATCACCTTGTACTACTCCTACTATCTTAACATACTCACCTTCTGAGTCCTCTTTGAATTTGTCAAAGTGCCAGGGTTTGTTAAATGGGGAGGGCATGTACATTATTCCTTTGGTTTGGTATTTGGCATGATGTTATATATACATCGTTGTGCTTAGTATTATTTATCTTTTTATAATCTAATTCAAAAGCACTAGTACGGTCAAATCCTTCCCAAAGGGCAAATTCATTTGTATTGTAAGGTTTAAATTGTAATTGTTTACGTATGGCAAAATCTGTCATGTTTGCAGATTCTTTCCATAGTAAGTCACGCATAGTATTGTAGTCTGTATACCCAGGTCTATAGTCTGGATAATGATCTGGTGCAAGATCCATTACTTCACTCCACCATGCAAAACTTTTTTGAGGTTCTCTATATATTAAAACAATCCGATCACCAGGAAAGTTATTCCATATAAAGTCTAAATTGAATCTACGTGCTAAAAAATGACACTTGATTAGTCTGTAACCTTCTCCAGTAAACACACTATTAATGTCATCTTGTAATTTATTTTTTGTTAAGAAATTAAAGTCTACCCAGTCTTCACCACATCCCATACCAGGACCCCAATAGCTACCACGGTGGCCATTG
>UPTG01003203.1_pt1 | contig 10571 bp, 8 predicted proteins | sample 2160121 | NCBI WGS metagenome assembly UPTG01 (sample SAMN06266255, study PRJEB28933) | marine metagenome | isolation source: Columbia River Estuary | place: USA:Columbia River Estuary, USA | collected 2014-07-27 | reverse complement strand
ATTAGCACATTATGCAAATGCTGCTGCAGATATTGAATTTAATTTCCCATTCGGATTTAAAGAATTAGAAGGAATTCACTCAAGAACAGATTTTGATTTAAAAGCACACGAACAATTTTCAGGTAAAAAATTACAGTTCTTTGATAACGAAACTAATTCTAGTTATGTTCCTTATGTTGTAGAAACTTCTGTAGGTTTAGATAGAATGTTCTTGTCGGTTTTTTCAAAAGCTTTGCAAGAAGAAACTTTAGAAGACGGTTCTACAAGAACGGTTCTTCGTTTGCCTTCAGTTTTAGCACCAACAAAAGCAGCAATTCTTCCATTAGTAAAGAAAGATGGCTTGCCAGAAGTTGCAAGAGAAATTATCGAAGAATTAAAATGGGATTTCAATGTAGCGTATGATGAGAAAGACGCAGTGGGGAGACGTTACAGAAGACAAGATGCATTAGGTACGCCATTTTGTATTACAGTAGATCATCAAACATTAGAAGATCAAACGGTAACAATCCGCCATAGAGATTCGATGCAACAAGATAGAGTGAAAATTTCTGAATTGCGTGATATCATCAGTAATGAAGTTTCCATGAGAAACTGGTTGATGAAAATGTAGTACGAAATACAAAGTAAAAAGTATAAATCCCAAATGTCAGTTCGAGCGAAGACGAAAATACATTTGGGATTTTTCATTTATAAGTTTATTTAGAAACATCTTTTCAACACCACCACCAATGATTACATTAGCAGTTGATGCGGCATTTAGATTAAGAGCAGTATTTGCTATATTAGCAGTAGTAGAAGGACCTATTGCTCCTCTACTAATTTGTATTTGTATGTTGCCTGTCGAAGAATTTACTTTTATTTGCTGTGCCATTAGTAGTTTACCACCCCATCTGAATTAATTAAAAATAGTAGAAATACAACTTGATCATATGCTGGTTGTACTGTTGTCCCAATTGTTATTGATGGGAAAGATAACTTAAGTCTACCTGAAAAACATGCTGGTTCTACAGCATTAATGTCTAAGTCAGGATCTCCCATGATAACACCCCATGTTGCGTCATCGATAGTCATTGTAAATGTACCGTCAGCGACTACTGTATTAGTGATTGGCAGTGAAATTGGAAGAGGGTCTATTTTATTCATAGACATAGATCCAGTTGCTGTAGTTAAAGCAAGTGTTGCTCCACCACTCGTTGCTGAGATAGTAAATGTAGTCGCTGTAGGCACGGTTAGCACGTAATATGTTGTGTTGATAGCAACTCCGCCAAAGACTGTGCCAGAGAACTCTACAGGCTGTCCTACGTACAGTTCTGATGTAGATGTACATGTCATTGTATCATCTGTAGCATCTGTTGCTGTTATTGTTTGTATAAGTGGTACAGCAGGGTAATCTTGTACTACAAAATCTAACCCGGTCCTGCTGTCGTGGAACTTAGAGATTGCTCGTCTTACGATCTGAGCATCTATTGTTACTCCTGATAAATCTACTGGTGTTGTACCTGTCTGCCAACCTGATGGGTAAGATGTTATATCTGCCCATGCAAAATTCCAATAATCTTTCTGATTATAGATTAAGTTTTCTGCTAAGATTTGACCATCAAATCCAGCAACTTGATTTAGTGTGTTTTGGCTGAATTTCGCCATGTGCTTCTCCTATGCTGTCTCGCATCTTCTACCTGCTGTCTCGCATGAAGTAGATTGAGTCGTTAATATTGTATTTATGCGTCTAAACTTGAAACACTTAACGTGTAATTACTAAGATTTTGGTCTGTATTTAGAGTGTTATTACCAAATAATGCTAGACCTGCATCACTAGGAGTAGTACTAGAAAAACTACCACCAGTAGATTCTGTTTTAGAAGAAGTAGCGTAAGTATATGTTGTGCCTTTTAAGTCAAAGGTTGCACGTGGAATACTACCATCTCTAGGTACAATTAATGCAAATCCATATGAGTCAGCATTTCCTATAACAGTTGTTCCAGGAAAATTAGTTTGAATTTTTGAATCAGTAAAGTTTGCCCCACTCAATTCATTTTGCCATTGTTGAACTCCGTTCAAATCATACAATGCAATATATAAATTACCAGATGTAGTGAAACCACTAACATATAAATAATCAACTCCAGAACGTGAATAGATATCAATACCAGTTAAAAATACATCTGCAATTCTTGTTGACCAAAGAGTTCCGCCACTTGAATCTAATGCCGCTATATCTCCTCCAGCATTTTCACTTGAAGAAACAAAATAAACATTATCATCTTTTATGAATTGATCATAGATTGTTCCATGACTGTATGATCTTTCCCAAATTGTTGGATAATAATCATATGTTGCGTTGTTATAATTTTTGTTAACTCTGCGAATTTTATTTACTGAAGCGCCGCCGCCTTTCCCATTAGTGCCTAAATTTAATGAAACAAGTCCATCACCATTACTAAATTTTGAAATGTTCTGTGGAACATAATCTACTGGTTCTGCAAGTGTATTTACAACTGTGTTAGGTCCAACTACATTCCAATTGACCCAATCAACTTGTCTGTATATTAATCTGCTATAATCACGGTACAACACCCAACCACCTCCAATACCAGGCACTATAGAACATATAGTTGTTAAGTTTTGACTAGCAGTTAAATAAGGGGGAAAATTTACTATTTGAGTGGATGGGCTTGGGCCACTGCCAGTAAAATAATTAGTAGGATATAATACGGCTCTCTGACTAACCGATCCAACAGATGCAAAAGTACCATATGAATATACATTAGGATTTGAAAAAAATGCACCTCTGTAGATTCCATCTGTACTTCCTCCAGACTGATCAGCATACTGATTAGATTGATGTCTAATTTGAGGGTATCCAGCATATCCATCAATCATCACATACAACGCTTCTCCGTTGCTAGAGTCTTGTCCTACAGCAAACGCACTTTCTAATCCATCTACAAAATTATTAAAGATAGCATTTTGATTAGTTTCTAAATACCAATAATCAAGGTCAGTGTCTGTATCACTTCTTGGATACGACAATGCCCCTACTGACGCTGTTATAGGCATTATAAATAACTTATTCTATTAGCAAAAATAGTATATGTGTTTGTTGCTGTTTTTATTATGTTAAACGTATACATATCATTACCGTTGTAAGTACCTATTGAAGGGGCTCCAGTAGGTTGTACCCATTTTAAAGTTTGTGCTACGCCATCAATTGAAACAGCATTTAAAGGATATGCATTGCCTGGTCCGTTTTTACTAATCCAAGTTAAAGTCATGCTTTCATCTGTAGACATAACATTGTTTAAAGTCGTAGTCGCATTCCCTCTAAAGTTTAATGACATACCACTAATCATATCAACTGTTTGCAATAAGATTGCTTGATCTAACACATCGTAATCAATAGAAACAGCAGTGGCTGTACTAGGCGTAACTTTTTCTTTTGCTTGTTGTATTGTTGTTGTGCCAGCAACAGTTAACGAATTAAACACTGCGGTGTTGCTTGAGACAGTATCAAAAACACTTAAGTTTGCACCCATCGCAACATTTGCAGTAACACTATCGTATGTAAAGCCTACTGCTCCAGCAAAACTAGTTGTACCATCGTTGTATTGAACTTGAGAAGCCGCACCTCCTGGACTTCCAGGAGCACCGGGAGTTGATGTGCCTCCATTCCAGACTAGATTACCTGATCCATCTGTTTGTAAAAAATAGCCATTTGTTCCACCAGTCAACTTAACATTAGCGTTTGCTCCTAGTGTTAAATTACCATTAATAAATTCTGAACCTGGAACCCCAGCAAAAGCAACACCATTTAAATTGTATTGTAATTGTCCAATGTTTCCACCAACTGGTGTTGGAGATGTAGTAAAGACACCTAAATTAATAGGCTCTACTGTCACTCCTAGATTTGTTGTTGTTGGCGTAAGTGTTAAATTAGTCTGATCAACAACTATAGTTGCGTTAATAGCAGGCATTATTGATACCTAACTATAAACCCAATAGGCTCTTTGCTTATGTTTGTGTTTGTAATAACATCTGCATCAGGGCGTTCTATATCAACACTGACTATAACTAATATTGAAGGATCGCCTTTACCGTTTGTAAGTGGTATAACTGGAGTTCCACCTGTTCCACCTGTAAGATCAGTTGGTATAAACATAGAAGAAAGACCTAAAGCATCATTTGTCTTTGTTACAGTAATTGTAGGGGGAGTTACAACTGCTGGAGTATAATCAGTAATATTACCTAGATTAATTTCTCCTTGTGCATCATCGTATGTAACAGTATCAACGTTATAATACTTTGCTTCTGCTGTTAAATTATATGATGTAATATCAATTGGGTTGCCACTTACGTCTGTAAAATTAAGTCCAATTGTATACGCCTCGCCTGTATAGATTTCTAGGCATTGCATTTCTGTCCCGGCGAAGACAATCGTTTTAGCGCCTGATAGTAGTAAACTCATAGTTGTTTCCTGTTAATGTTGTATTTATTAATCCTTATCTTTTTAATTCTTGTACTAATAAGAATGCCTGCCCTACTTCAATTTGTGCTCCATTCAAATTACCTGGCACAAGAAAATAAGTTGTTTCTTGTCCTTCCACATATTGAGTATCAACAACTGTTGTACTGAATACTTGTCCATTTGGTATTCGTGCTTGTGTCTCTGGTTCTGTTACGTCATTCACTAATGGATGACTACCAAAGAATGTTAGTCGTGTTAAGTCATATGTTTCTGTTGGTGCTTGTGTAGACACAATACTAAAGTTAATTGTACTGTCAGCAGAGTTTAATATGATTGCTTGTCCACCTATATTAAATGTGTTGTGTACACTAGACCAATCAATATTAATTAAATTTCTATCAGTTAATGTTGATTGTACTTGCGTCCAGTCAGCAGAGTCTGTAGGGTCACCAGAGTTAACTAAAATAACTCCGTCATTACCACACGCTATCCATTTACCATTACCATATCGAATGCCATTTAATGCTACAGCAGTAGGACTTTCTACTTGAGTCCAAGAATCTCCGTCATCTGTACTGACTTGAATCATACCAAACTGACCTACTGCTACCCAGACTGAACTTGTTGATTGTGTTGATCCATCTCCTGCAACATCATACAAGTCTGTTAAAACAGTATCTCCATTCACTAATGTAGTAGGTTTTGATACCCAAGCAGGTGGACTTGAAGCGTTATAAGTTGTAAAGTCCCTAGATGATCTTACAATAGTACCTGTTCCACCAACAGCACATACAGTGTACTGACTTGTGCCAGATATGTCATTAGCAAATACGCTATTTAAGGGTTGTAAAGTGCCACTTGCTTCTTCGTATCCATCCCAGTTTAATGATTGTCCGATAGTAGAAAATAAAATAAGCCCTGCTTGAGTTGTAGCAAAATAAGAATAATAATCATTAGTTCTTGCTTTTCCTGGACCATTAGTATCGGGAGCAAAACAAGCGTTTGTAAAACTATAGTTTGTGTCTCCTACATTAAAAACATCAAACTCTTTGTTAAGTCTTAACTGAGAATAGGGTTGGGCTGTTGTAGCACCTTGTTGTTCGCCAAAACATGCTGATGCTACTGCTGGATCTCCGCCTGTACCTGGATAATATTGAATAGGACCAAAGTTATCTGCATAGTAGTTAGTAACAGCAGTACCAGCACCATTGTAAGTATTAACTGCACCACTAAATGTTTGAGTTGTACCACTAATAGGTGAGAAAGGAGGCGCACTCCAAGTTGCTCCACCATCATCACTGTATAAATCTATCCCACCATATCCATATGCGTGTATTGTTTGTGTGCCAGTGTAAGAACTACTACGGAAATAACTGTGATTCATAACATTGAATCCTCTATCAAAGAACGTACTTGCGCCTGATTTCCATACTTCAATAATGTTGTAGTTTGGATCAGTAGCAGAATATAATTGACATGTTACACCGACAGTAATTCTACTACCTTCAGTATACTCAATATTAGCACTACCTTCAGGGTCTGTTGTAGGTATGATAGATGCTCCACCAGCTGGGTAGATCGCACGAGTATTGTCTGGCCATGTAGGCGTTCCTGCTCCAGGCCAGTTATAAAAAGGAACTTGTTCGTAAACTACAGGAGCTGTCGTACTTCTTGCTTGTGTTACAGCACCAATAACAAGTTCTGCTGTTGTAATAACATTTGCTTGTACTGTGCCTGCTGTGACTGCGTTTGCCGCAATTTTACCTGCTACAATAGAATTTGCTTGGAGCCGATCAGATGTAATAGTTAATGCTGTAATTCTATTTGCATCCATTGTATTTGCAATAATAGTATTACCATTAATCGTATTACCAATAATAGTATTACCATTGATCGTATTAGCAATAATACTATTTCCGTTAATAGTATTTGCAATAATCGAATTACCGTTTAACGTGTTAAAAGTAATAGCATTACCATCTAATGTGTTAGCAATAATAGCATTACCAAAAATAGTGTTGCCAATAATGACACCTCCATTAACCGAATTTGCAATTATTGTGTTACCATTTAATGTGTTTGCTGTGATCGCATTACCATTTAATGTATTAGCAATAATTGAGTCACCGTTAATAGTGTTTGCAATAAAAGTATTACCATTGATCGTGTTAGCAATAATAGTGTTACCATTTAATGTGTTTGCTGTAATCGAATTACCACTTAACGTATTAGCAATGATTGAATTACCACTTAACGTATTAGCAATTATTGTGTTACCATTTAATGTGTTTGCAATAAAAGTATTACCATTAATTGTATTAGCAATAATAGTATTACCATTAATTGTATTAGCAATAATAGTATTACCATTCAATGTGTTTGCTGTAATAGTATTGCCATTCAATGTGTTAGCAATGATAGTGTTGCCATTAATAGTATTAGCGATTATAGTATTGCCACTTAACGTATTAGCAATAATAGAGTTTCCGTCTAACGTATCGCTAATAATAATATTACCATTTGCTGTGCCAGGTATAATTCTATCACCAGGAAGTGTATCTGTTATGATAGCGTTACCATCAATACCATTCATATTGACAAGAACGTCTGTTTGATTTAATGCTACAATAGGTACAGCACTAACTGTAAATGCAGTAGAATTAGCAATACTAGTAATGTAAGTATTTGCCGCTAATTGACCAACACCTGCTCCAAGAAACACATTACCACCTGCAAACACACCACTAAATGCGTTACCTGCGTCAGTTTCAAACAATGTACCAGTAGAAGTCATGTTAGGAATGCCAACTTCAGTAGCTGGAGTTAGACTTGTGCCTAGCCAGTTAACAATAGTACTAGAAGGACTTTTGACACCTACTTGATTGTTTTTAGCAACAATTGAAAAATAATAATCTCCAATTGGTAGATCATTGATTTCAATATCTACTGTATCTCCTGCGACATAAGGACTACCAGATGACAATGAAACTGGCTTGTATAATTTATGTGTCGCTGAGTCAGGATCTGTACCAAAGTTAAAATCTAAAAATAAAACATTACCTTCAGTTGGTACAGTACCAGTGACTCTAATAGCACTTAATGATGCTTCTTGTATAATTGTTGTTGTTGGCGCAATAGGCGTATTAATAATGTTAGGATCGCTTAATCCAGTATTAGGATCAGGAACAAAATCTAGTAATGCTCTATCTGCGTATATAGTATCGTTGTATTCAAAGCCAGTAACTCTGACTCCTAAAGAACCATCTGGGTATTTTTCTTCAGAAACAGTTGATACTCTAAATAATTTTCCGTAACCAGAGTTTAGTGTGTCCCATCCATATACTTCTTGCTTGATACGAATAACATCACCAGCATCTACTTGAATACCAGAATAATCTAACTGAAAACTAACTGTTAAATCTTCTCTGCTCTGTAATAAACGTCTAACGCCTACATATAATGCTTGAACTGAGTTATTGATCTGTGGAAATGCAATATTGAGTTTATTTACTGGCTCATTTGGAGACATGATTACTTCAGCGTAATCTTCTAATTGAATTAACTGATAATCGCTTTGATCTCTGATATATGAGTTAGGATATTCAACTTCAATTTCATTAAAAGTATCATTTAAATTTATTGGAGCAATATTAAGCCCACCTACTAAATTACTTGAGTCAACTACAAACAAATCATCTATTGTAGTATAATCAGTGTAACTTTGATTAATAATGACGCTCCACTTAGCACTTAATTCACTGTATTGAAGCCACGAATCACACGAGTCTACCATAAATTGTAAATTGCTAAGACAGTCACGTCCAGTAGCTGTAGGACCGTTTAATCTGTATCTATTTTGTGTTCCTGTGCCATAGTCGATCTGTTCATCAGAATAAGCATTTAAAGCTGTTAGAGACGCTGTGTCGATGCGTGAGAGGGGTACAGCACACCCGTATCTGTCGTTTAAAAGATAATCTAAGATAGCATCGCCTGGTCTTGTAATCGTATTTGTAACTCTAAATTGTACAGCACCTAAAGCAGTAGTATAAGCATCTTGGTTATACTTGATTCGTACAATAGCAAATGCAGTGTTATTCATTGTAGATGTTGACGGCCATCGTGCCGCAACTGGTATTCTAGCATCGTTCAAAATCTGAATAGCAGTCTGATTATTAGTGTTTACACCAGAATTAGATCCATTAGTAAACAAATAGATGTTTAGATTGCCATTAATTTTATTATCATATTGTGGTGGTGTAGTATTGTTAATTAATGAACTTACATTACCATCAGTAGCTGAAACTACTGCTCTTTTACCGTCATAATAAATGTTGTTTAGATCAAAAGACATAGTGCCGCCACCGCCGCCTTGATCGTCAGAAACTTCTGCTAGAGCGATAACATACCACATAAATTCTTGGTCTGTAGATATTTTAGCATCAATAATTGGACCACTAACATATGCTGAGCCATATATGACAGGTAATTTGTTGTCTGTTGCAGGTGGTAATTGAACACGACCACCAGATGGTCCGCCACTAGTGGCATCTCCCATCATTCGTTTTGTAATAAGACTTGAAACGCCAACTGCGAGGACTGCTGTAGCCGCCCATCCTATTGCCGCAGCCCATGCGGCTGTTGCACCTGCGGCTGCCGCCCAACCAGTTATTGCTGTCGCTATTGCTGTAAATATTGCCATATTAGATTCCTGCTACCCAGACTTCTTCTGACTTAGTGTAACCAAATCTTGCAAAATCTAAATCAGGTGAAGAAGTCATTTTTGTCATTGTATACATTTTAATTGTGTCTTCATCAACTAATTCCTGTGCTTTTTTATTGTATGCTTTGATTAATTTAAATCCAGCTGTACTTCCTCGATGTTCTTCTTCAACCCAAAACATTAATTCTCTTAACATCTTTATATCTGGATCCCAAATATTATGATCTTTTACACCTGCGATCATACCAACAGCGACACCATCTTTTTCTGCTATATATGCTACACCACCACCTAATAAGATGTGATGAAACATTTTGTTAACATATTCTTCGTTATTGCATTCTTTCATCATGTCAATAGGAGTCTGTCCACGAAAATTACGTAGCATATCAACAACTTCAGGTAGATCAAATTTATTTGCTTCTCGTATTATCATCGTTGTTCTTGTCTTCTTTGATCTCCGCCGCCGCCTCCGCCGCCGCCTCCGCCGCCACGTCCTCTGCCACCACTACTAGCAGTAACTTCTTTACCAAAGTCAAATTGTACACCAGCAATGCTATAAACATTGTCCATGCTAGTATCTAGTGGATCAAATACTTTCCAACTTTCTTCGTTTGTCTTTCTGCCTGCTATTCTATTTGATAGCACTGTTTTATAACTACTTGCACTTACTGTTACAATAAAATTATCATTGTTGTCTGTACGTTCTTCTTGTATAGTATAATTTGTAATAACTCCTGTAAATCTTAGATAACTATCACCTAATTGGTCATTATCATCATAAAATCCACGCCATACTTCAACTTCACTGCCTCTAATCTTAGTATCTAAGACGATTTGAATGTTATTACCGCTAACTCCTGATAATGAGATATTAGTATCACCTGCTGTTACTCTTAAATCTCTGTTTTGAGAACCTACTGATAATAATCCGCCTAATGCTAGATATTCGGCTCCATCAATTGTTTCATTTCTGTATGCACTACTAAATGTGTGAGTAGTGACGTTTGCTGAATTAGAAAATTCGTTAAAAATAGTTAATTTAACAAATTCTGCTGATTTGATTGCGCCTGTATTCTGTACTTGTGGGATATTTTGTGACATTATGCTGTTGCTACCCATTCATAAAGTGAAAACTCACCTGAAAATTCAATTAAAGCATTTCCTACTAGTGTTCCACCTGCTGAATAGTCTGCTCCACCTGGATAAAGTTTGTATGTAGGCATGTTAGGACAAAACATGTAAAATTGACATGCATTTCCTACTGTGATGCCAGCACCATTAACAACTCCAGTTATAATATTAGGTCTATGAGTTGTAATTGTTATAAAGGAGTCTGTTCCTCTTGTTACTTTAGTAGTAGAGGTAAAAGGAAACGTATAATTGCCGA
>UPTG01003200.1_pt1 | contig 10575 bp, 10 predicted proteins | sample 2160121 | NCBI WGS metagenome assembly UPTG01 (sample SAMN06266255, study PRJEB28933) | marine metagenome | isolation source: Columbia River Estuary | place: USA:Columbia River Estuary, USA | collected 2014-07-27 | reverse complement strand
AATTGAAAATACTTCACCTCGCACAAGACGGCATGTACCGAACCAACCAATCAATGCGAGGATGACAACTAGCATTTCTGGTTCAGGTGCCCATAACGCCGAAACAAGCAGTAAGATGAATAAGGGTGGCATTGAACTGAGTGTATTGATAATCCACATGATGACATCATCAACAAATCCACCATAATAACCTGCTATCAAACCTAATGTCACACCAATGAAGATAATCATGATGCTGGCGCTAAATGCAATTGCTAAGGAAATTCGTCCACCATACATCAGGCGGATTAATTGATCGCGTCCATATTCATCTGTCCCAAGTAAATGACCCGGTGCCCCCGGTTGTTTAAAGCGTTCTGTCACACGAATGCGCGTAACATCTACCCCTAATTGTTGTTCAACATAAGGCGGACCCGCGACACAAATAATCGTTAAAAGTGTTTAATAGCTTTGCTTTCAATATTAAGATTTGTTCAGAAATTAAATCGATTAGAGAAGGCAAGGCGAAGATTACTGACAGCTATTGCTTTATGGACAAAGGCGAAATGTTTATTCGCAACATGCATATTTCAGAATACTCTCACGGCAACATTAATAATCATGAGCCACTTCGCGAGCGTAAGCTTCTGTTGAAGAAAGATGAGCTAAAAAAGTGCGAGAAGAAGCTAAAAGACAAAGGCCTTACAATTGTTGCGCTTAAAATGTTTATCAACGACAGCGGCTATGCCAAGTTAAATATTGCCATTGCCAAGGGTAAAAAATTACACGATAAACGTGACTCTTTGAAAGACAAAGATTTGAAGCGAGATATAGATCGTGTTAAAAAGATGTATTAATGGAGTTTGAACTAAACGGAAAAGAATTTATTGAGCTGAATAAGCTTCTAAAGATATTAGGCCTAGTAGAATCAGGTGGTCAGGCCAACCTCTTTATAACCGAAGGCCAAGTTACCGTTGACGGTGAAGTTGAAACCGCTAAACGCAAAAAAATGCGGGCAGGTGCTGTCATTCATTTCATGGAAAATGAGATTACGGTTAAATGAACCAGATTACCAATACCATTGCTTTTGTTAAAACAGAACTCGCTAACGCGGAAGGTGGCCATGATTGGTTTCACATCGAACGTGTTTGGAAGTTAGCCAAAACCATAGCCTCACAAGAACACGCAAATACTTTGGTTGTTGAGCTCGGTGCGCTCTTGCACGATATAGCCGATTCTAAGTTCAACAACGGTGATGAAGAAATTGGCCCGAGAAAGGCTTTGGAATTTCTGAACACTCAGGACGTTAACCATGCGGACAAAACACATGTCATTCAAATTATTGAGAACATTTCCTTTAAAGGCGGAAAAGAACAATCCAACATTGATACGATAGAATTTAAGGTGTGTCAAGATGCCGACCGTATGGATGCCATTGGAGCGATTGGAATTGCGCGGGCTTTCAATTATGGAGGGTTTAAAAACAGAGGTCTCTACGACCCTGAGATTAAGCCCAATTTGAACATGACCAAAGAAGAGTACAAGAAAAGTGATGCGCCAACCATCAATCATTTTTATGAAAAACTTTTGTTGTTAAAAAACCAAATGCACACCAAGACTGCACAAAAAATGGCTGCACAACGCGATGCGTTTATGCGCAACTATCTTGATCAATTCTACGCTGAATTCAACGGCACACGCTAAGCTTATTACATTTATTGAATTCGACATCAATAATCCTTATTGAGAATTTAAGTCAAAGGCGATTGAGGTTTGTACTTTTCTAAAATGAAAATTCAAGCACTCACCTTATATACGTCTCAGCTTGAAACCCAGTTGTCATTTTATAAAGACACCCTTGGATTTCAAATTTTAGAATCCACAGAATCCAGTTTCACTTTAAGCATTGGGCGGTCTCAACTCCAGTTTATTAAAAGTAAAAACACAACACCCTATCACTTTGCGTTTAACATTCCGGCAAACCAAGAAGACGCTGCGCTGAGTTGGTTAGAACAAAGGGTGAATATTATTAAATATGGAGAATTAGAAATTATAGATTTTGAAGATTGGCAGGCCAAAGCAGTCTACTTCTACGATGCTGGCAACAACCTTGTAGAATTTATTTCAAGAAGAAGAATCCAATCTGAGGTACCAGAGCCGTTTACGATAGATTCTGTTTTAAGCATTTCTGAAATCGGCCTGGTGACGGATGAAATTGAAGCCGTTTATCAAAAACTCAATTCTACCGGTATTGAAATCTTTGACGGAAATATGCATCGCTTCTGCGCTGCAGGCGATGATCATGGCTTATTTATCATTATCAACCCTAATGTGAAAAATTGGTTCCCGACAGGCGAAAAAGCCTACTACTCCCCTTTTGAGGTTGACATTGAAGTTGAGGAAAAACGACATCGATTGCAATACACAAAGAATAGTTTTCAATTTCAATAACTAAAAAAGCCTTTCGATTTCTCAAAAGGCTTTACTTCTATTTCAATTCTGTTCTTATTGAACAATATCCATTTCATCAACTAGGTATCCCGCGCCAGCGAACTTATCTACAATAAATAAGACGTAGCGAATGTCTACCATAATGTTTCTACAACGGCTCACATCGTAGTTGATATCGCTCATTGTTCCTTCCCAGGCTCTATCGAAGTTTAAGCCAATCAATTCGCCTTTTCCGTTCATTGCCGGGCTTCCTGAGTTTCCACCGGACGTGTGATTTGAAGCGATGAAACATACCGGCATTTTATCGCCTTCGCCATATTTGCCGTAGTCTTTGCTCTCGTATAAATCCAACATCTTTTCAGGAAGGTCAAACTCATAATCTCCTGGGACATACTTTGCAATGACTCCGTCTAAGTACGTATGCGTTTGGTATTGCACAGCGTCTTTAGCCGAGTAACCTTCAACTTTACCGTACGCCACTCTTAAGGTACTATTCGCATCTGGGAAGAACGTTCTCTCGGTCATCACTTCCATTTGTAAACGCATATACGTTTTCATCTTCGCTTTAATGTCTTTGTTAATCGCATTGTACTGCGGCTGAATCGTAGAGCCGTAAAACCCAAATACATCCGACATCAACTTGAACAATGGATCACTTTCCAATGCTTTTACAATATCCTCAGAAGATTTACCTAACAACTCTTTCAATTGCTCAGGGCTGTCCATTTGTGTAAACATGCTCGCGCCATAAAGTTCATCAGCTTTAGCTGACCAATTCTCTACTTGATAGACTTGAGAAGGTTGCAATTCAGATTTCACATTTATTTGATACAAAGGCATTAAACTCGCAAAGACTTTTTGATCAAGCCCTGAATCGAAGTTTTTGTAAAAACCATCAACACCATTAGACATGCGAGTGGCTTGTGCTTTAATATCTTCATCAGGCGCACCTGATTTCGCCATACGCAATAATTGCAAATAGCGATAGGTATAATTAAAGCTCTCTATACCATAATACCCCACTTCTAAAAAGTAGTTCCGCGCTTGAGCATAAGGCTCTAAGTCGGCATACAAACCATTGAGCTCATCTAAAAGGCTGCCGTATTTGTCCCAAAGGACATCGTCCTTAGAAATGTTGTACAAGAATTCAATCTCATACCTTCTCTTCTTATCTAGGGCTTTCGTTTCTTTTAAACCAATGTTTTGACCAATCCATTTTTTGTAAGAATTACTCGTTCTTGCATATTTAGAGGCATACTTAATACGTGTTGCAGCATCTGCGCGCATCTTCTTATCAAGTACTGCTAATTTCGTCTCACGGATTTCAATTCTCGCAGGATTTATCACATCTAAAGTCTGCTCAACAGAAGACCCTGGTAAATACTCATCTGTAGATCCAGGAAAGCCAAACACCATTGAGAAGTCGCCTTCTTTTGTTCCTGCTAAAGAAATTGTTAGACTTTTTACTGGCGCATATGGCACGTTGTCATCGCTAATTTCCGCTGGATTGTTATTCTCATCTGCGTACACGCGAAACATAGAAAAGTCTCCTGTGTGTCTTGGCCACATCCAATTGTCGGTATCTGCACCATACTTACCAATTGAACTTGGTGGCGCACCAACCAAACGCACATCATCGTAACGTTGTGTAGCAAACATGAAAAACTGATTGCCTTTGTAAAAGCTCTTAATTTTAAAACTGTAATTATCAGGATTTTCAACTTCCATCAAATCTAAATGCGCTTCAATATTTGTTTTCATTAAAAGTTCCAACTCTGCTTCATCCATGTCTGGAGTTACACCCGCCATAACCACATTGGTTACATCTTCCATGTATCGGATAAATTCAGCATATAGACCTTTGTTTTTCAATTCTTCACTTTTGTTCATCGCCCAAAAACCGTCTTTCAACAAGTTGTTTTCTACACTACTGTGCGATTGAATTTGACTGTAACCACAATGGTGGTTCGTCAACAAAAGACCTTTGCTAGAAATCATTTCTGCTGTGCAGCCTCCACCGAAGTGAACTATGGCGTCTTTTAAGCTTGAGTGGTTTACAGAATAAATGTCTTCTGCAGAAATCTGCATGCCCATGCTTTGCATTTCGGCTTCATTCAATTGACTTAGCAACAATGGAAGCCACATACCTTCATCGGCACGACCAACATTTGAAATAAAAATTGAGAATGAAAGGAGAAGTAAAATCTTTTTCATAGTGTAGAATTTAGGTAACAAATATAATAACCTACGTATTTGAACAGCCTTTATATTTGCGCCTTTACAAAAATTACATGAAAAAAATTATTCTATTCTTCGCTATCGTTTCCTTATGGTCTTGCGAAGAAAATAAAACTGAAAGCCCGGAGTCAACGATAAAAATAACCTGCTTAAATGCTCAATTTAACAAGGTCTATTTGGTTGCCCAGGTTGAAGACAAATACGATACAATATCAGAAGTTGAATTGATTGATGGTATGGGTGAAATACCTTATTCTCTTGAATATCCTGAACTTGTATATTTAGCTTTTGAGAACTTCGGCCGTCCGTTGCAAGTATTTGTTGATGAAGATGGTTTAGAAGTGTCTGTTGATTTCTCTCAGAATCCACCAGAAAAAGAAATCACGGGGAGTACCTACAATGATCAAATTGAAACCTACTATGCTATTGAAGATGTTTTCAATCAAGCGATGCGTTCTTACCAACCTTTGAGGGTTCAGGCACAAGCAGATCCAATTATAGCAGACATATTAAAAGCAAAAGAGGATTCTACATACAGCCATTTCAAGCAAAAGACATTAGACTTTTGCTACAGCAATGGAATTGTAGGCGCCTTTATTGCAAACAGAAGAGTGTTTGATTTAACCTACGCTCAAGCAGATTCAGTTTACCAAAACCTACCCGCCAAGTTTAGTGGCTCTTCCGAAGTCGCTTCCTTAAAAGAAAAAAGAGAAATTCTTAAGAAAGTAGAGATTGGCCAGCCAACAATTGAGGTGAGTCAAGAGACAGTAACCGGAGAACTGGTTTCTTTAGACGAAACAGTAAAACAAAACAGATACACACTGCTCTACTTTTGGGCATCTTGGCACAAAATAAGCCGCGTATCTAACGTGCAATTGGCAAGAATTCATAAAGAATATCACACGAAGGGTTTTGAAATTTATGGCGTAAGCTTAGACGAAGACAGAGTAAAATGGTCTGAAGCTATTATGGAAGATATGTTAGAGTGGCCAAATGTTACAGACTTTGCTGGTGTTGACAATGCCGCGGCCAAAGCCTATGGTGTTTATTACTTACCACAATCTGTTTTGATTAACAGCAATGGAATTATTGTCGTAAAAAATATGTCAGACGATGATCTCGAGTTATATTTAGCAGAAAATCTTGATTAAATGAATAACTTTAAGGCTGAATATGTAAATCACAACAATTTTCCGGTACTTTTTGGATCGCTGCTTTTATTCTTTGTAGGTATAAGTTTTTTTGATACTGAGGATAATTCTCTTTTGGTAGAACTTTTATTATTTCAAGTTTTCGCTGCTGGCACCTACACTATAAGTAAATCAGGGAAAATATTTAAAAGTGCTGCTCTCATTGGTGGAATTTTTATCCTCTTAAGACTTGCCGCGTATTACCTTTCAGATAGAGACAACATCTTCATGATATTGTCTATCTTCTTCATGGTCTTTTTTATGGCTATTATTTTAAAGAACATACTTGGCTATATTTTAAAAACTAGTGACGTCAATGTAAATTTAATCTTAGGCGTAATAAGTGGATACTTGCTCCTTGGCGTTCTTTTTAGCTTTTGCTTTGCGCTTGCGGAGGTTTTAGAGGGAACCGCAATTAACTTTGAAAGCACACCTGAATTTAAAGATATTCTTTACTTTACGATGATCACTCAAACCACCGTGGGTTATGGAGATTTATCACCTATATCAGATACCGCTCGCTTTTTAAGTTATTCGTTGGGTGTTGTAGGGCAATTGTATATGGGCATTGTAATGGCCTTTATTATTGGCAAGTTTTTACAAACGAGCCCCAAAGAGAAAAAGAAACTTTAATAAGAACCGTTCCGTTTTCTTAAAAACCATTCTAAACTTAAAAGACCGAGGATTAAAAAGAAAAGTGCCTTCAAATTGATCCATTGCTCCATTTTTTCATTCTGATGAGATATGCTTGGTGGATCTAGGGCTCTTAACCGCTCTTCTAATTTATCCCAGTCACCATCTCTAAATACAGCGCCAGCGTTTTTTGAAGAGAGTGCTTTCATTAATGCGTAGTTCGCTCTTGTTTCAATCAATTCAATTTCAACAGGTTCAATAAACAAACCTCCTTTTTTAATAAAGGTCTCATCCCCTATTTCCGCTAAAGCTGAATAGGTGTATTTTCCACTAGGCAAACCATTTATTGTGGATCTATAGACATTTCCACTTGGGTTCAACGTGTATTTAAAATCCTCACCATTCTCATGTTTTAATGCCAAAGTGATCTTTCCAGCCGTACTTAATTCATACGCAGGGTTATATAACTCTGCCTCTATCTTTAAGGGCTTGTTCCCTAAAATACGTGAAGGCATATCTAAACGAAAACGCTGCAACGATTCTTTTGAAACCAGATAGCGAACCATTTGTCTGATTAACGTGTTGAAGTTATCGTGGTTCTGATTTTCCCTAAAATCGTACAGTTTCCATTGCCAAAAGCCTTCTCCATTGATTAAGCCGTAGGTCCTTCCCGCCAATTCCCCAAAACTCATAACAGGTTGCTCTGTGTTTAAATTAAAAATCTTGGATTGATACAAATGCTCATGGCTGCCGTAAAATTCAATATTCTTCTGATTGGACCATAGTTTTGGCGCATTCTGAAAAAATGCCCTTACGTCATCTTCTAAATTGAATTTTGTAAAAGCCGCTGAACCATGCACACCGACCGATTCCATTTCTGTTCCAGCCTGATAAGCAAAAAACTTTTGGTAACGGTTTAAGTAATTGAAAGAGGTTTGTTCTCCTGTTAAGTACAATACATTTCCCTTAAAAGAAGAAATGTAATTGCTCAGTTTTCTATCGCCTTTTGAAGGAAGTTGATGCAGAATCAACAAATCAACATCTTTAAAAGGAGCAAGTACGTCATCTGCTTTAACTACTTTAAAATCATACTCTTCTATTTCTTTTAAAGCAGATTTAAAAGCACCAATATCAGGATGTGTCTGCTTCGTTACAAAAACAATCTTCTTCTTGTTCTCAACAATGTTGATGTAGACGAGCTGAACGTTATTGGTTAGATTTTTTTCGCCATTTAATGCCTGTAGTTCTATGCGATACGACTGCAGCCCAACTTTGCTCTCTGTATGAAAGAACTGAAACGAAGAACTACTCTCACCATTCTTCAACGTTTTACTCTGAAGCGTTTTCCCATCCTTCTTTAAGGTTACGCGTAAATTATCATAATCCACATTTACGCTCGTATTAACCTCAATAGGAAATTGATTGCCCTTGTAAGCGATTTTGTTGTGGTAGACCTTTTCAATCTTACCGTCAATCTGAAGTGCTGTATCTCCCAATACCCAAGTGTACAATGGCCAATTGCTGTTGTTATTCACATAGCGTGGATCATAACCTCGGTTGTAAATACCATCACTTGAAAGCACGATAGCCGCAATATTTTGATTGAAGTATGAATCGTAACTGTTGGAAAGCACGTCCGACAAGTTAGTTGTCGTTCCTGAAAAGTTAACAGCCTCCTGGCTTTCATTTCCATCGCTAAACGGAATAGTAATCCATTCTACATTTAACTCATCCGCCAGAGCGGCACTCTTCTCTTGATAATTAGCAACCCACGCTGATGAATCTACTTCTAAACCTGCAGAAATAGAATTGTCTTGCAACCAAAGCACTTTGGGTTTTTCAATTTCTGTATCTACCACACGTGTGGTTGGAGACAAGAGCAAAAAACAAATAAACGATATCAAAAGAAAACGAAGCGCAGAAACGCCAATAAGCACAGGCAATGAAAACTGTTTGTTCTTAAAATAAAGAATGCCGGCATAAACAATACCGGCTCCTAAACATACTGCGATAAATCCTAATGAATAGTCTAATTGCAAAGTGTCGAAATCTTAAGTCAGCATACCACCGTCAACATTTAACACTTGCCCAGTGATATAAGAAGACATGTCTGAACCCAAGAAAACACATGCATTTGCCACATCTTCTGGAGATCCACCGCGTTTTAATGGAATTGCATTTCTCCACCCTTCAACCGTTGCTTGATCTAATACAGCGGTCATTTCCGTTTCTATAAACCCTGGGGCAACCACGTTGCAACGGATACTACGGCTTCCTAATTCTAAAGCAACAGACTTCGAAAAGCCAATCGCTCCAGCTTTAGACGCTGCATAATTCGCTTGACCTGCATTGCCTTTTACGCCAACCACAGAACTGATATTAACAATAGACCCATGTCTTTGTTTCAACATTGTACGCTGAACAGCTTTCGTCATGTTAAATACAGAGTTTAAGTTCACCTGTATAACACGATTAAAGTCTTCTTCGCTCATGCGCATCAATAAATTGTCTTTGGTTATTCCTGCATTGTTCACTACAATGTCAATTTTACCAAAATCGGCCAGAACATTTTTTATCAACTCTTCTGCTTGACTCATGTCTGAAGCATCGCTTCTATACCCTTTAGCCGTTCCGCCTTGAGCGCTTAATTCTTTTTCTAACGCTTCCCCTTTTTCTACAGACGATAGAAATGTGAATGCTACGGTTGCACCCGCTTTTACGTAAGCCTCTGCTATACCTCTACCAATTCCTTTTGAAGCACCAGTAATAATGGCGACTTTACCTTCAAGTAAACCCATTTTCTATAATTAATTAAGTGTGTCGTTATTCGTTTTTCCCTCTTTGGGTGGTAAAACACCCACGGGAACATCATCTTTAAAAGCAACAATATATGCGCGATCTAAACCCATTCTCGCAGCTTCTTGTTGAAAGGCTTGCGCCTCTAAGACATCTGAAAATCCTGCCAAGCTAATTTTAGTAAATGTACTTGCAGAGTCCTCATACAAGCCATCTAGATTAGGCGCATATTCTTTAAGATTGTATTCTTGGTATGCGCCTATTTGAACGCGGTACACCATACCTTCGGTTGGCAATGCACTCATCTTCACTATTTCACCGTCAAGGTAAAAGCTCACAGAGTCTATTCTTGCGTTTTCGTCTGCAATACCCGATGTATTGTCATTAGTGAAGTAGTAGACGTTTATAACGATAGATATAATCAGTAAAAAGCCTAAGAGAATAGCCGCCACAGGCGAACTGCTTTTTTCTGGTTGACGATCAGAATTTCTTAAATCTAAATTTTCAGCTTTCAGTTTTTTAACCTCTTGCTCTAAATTTTCAACCTTTTCTTTAACCTCGTGTGGTATAAACATAGTGAGTTAGCTCGTGTGGTAAAAATAACATCTTGTAGCAGAATTAAAATTTAATATTTAAGATTTTAGTATTGAGTCTATAGAATGAATTAGAAAGTAATGAGAAGTGAGATTTTAAATTTTAAATCCATTCTGTTTTGCCAGAGATAGGAGCGGCATCCTTTTTTGACTAAAGTGGATTACACTACATCTGTTCTAAAAAAAACGTGCACCTAAAGAGATGCACGTTGCTTTATTTATAAATGTCAAAAAAGATACAGCGGATAGCCCGCTTGGGCACAAAAAAAATTACCCGATAACCTCAAGCATTTTCTTTCCAATCTCAGCTGGAGAATCTACAACGTGAATGCCACATTCTCTAAGAATAGCTTTCTTAGCTTGAGCCGTATCTTCAGCACCGCCAACAATCGCACCAGCGTGACCCATAGTTCTTCCTACGGGTGCCGTTTCACCAGCAATAAAGCCAACTACAGGTTTTGTGCCAAATTCTTGAACCCATCTTGCAGCATCTGCTTCAAGGTTACCACCAATCTCACCAATCATTACGATACCTTTTGTTTCGGGATCGTTCATCAATAGCTCGACCGCTTCTTTTGTGGTTGTTCCAATAATTGGATCTCCACCAATTCCGATAGCCGTTGTAATACCTAAACCTGCTTTTACCACTTGGTCGGCAGCTTCGTAAGTTAATGTACCCGATTTAGATACAATAC
>UPTG01003199.1_pt1 | contig 10575 bp, 7 predicted proteins | sample 2160121 | NCBI WGS metagenome assembly UPTG01 (sample SAMN06266255, study PRJEB28933) | marine metagenome | isolation source: Columbia River Estuary | place: USA:Columbia River Estuary, USA | collected 2014-07-27 | reverse complement strand
AAGTATCAGAACCGCGCCACGTTCCATTGCGTCAACAACAGGGCCCTTTGCGAAAACCACGTTTCCATCAATCAGAGTCTTATCACCTAACAGGTCTGACTCATCGGTTTCAATGGTGATAGGAACCGTAATACATTCGCGACCCAACTGGGCGCAAATCTGTTGAGAACCATAGGTTTTGCCGTTACCGGACATGCCTGTAATAAACACTGGAAAAAACATTTTCGATGAAATGATATTTCGCAGGTCTGCATAGAAACCAAACTTTACAAAGTTTTTATCTTTAGCAGGAATTAAGTTCTGCATATTGGATGCAACCTCAATTTTTGGTGCGGCAACCACTACAGGCGCGACTGGCACAGGGGCTACAGGAGCAGAAGTCATAGGAACGACATTTGCACCACCTTGATACATAGAAATGTCATATGAACCACGTCCCACACGAAAATCAGATTTTGTCAACCATTGCGGCGAGCGTTCTCCGATCGCCAGGGCTGCAGCCTTAATATCTTTTTTACGGACAATAGTACCGAATTCTTCTGTGAGTTTTGAAAGGAACTCTACCTTATTTGTGCTATTCCAAGCCATTATATAATCTCCATTGAGAGGTTTCACGAATCATCTTATACTAGTATATTACCATAATAGGCGAGGGGAGTCAACCCCTCCACCCCATTTATTTCACCAAATCGACAAATTTATTTAACATTTGGCGACTCTGTTTTTTTGTCGATTGAAACTTAGAAAAGTTTCGAGCAATCTTTGCCTTTGTCATTGTTTCATCAACTTCCAATTCTGTCTCAACACCTTGAGTGCGTTGATCGATGATGTAGTATTCATCGTATCCACATCCAAGAGCAGTGACAAAACCGTTTTTACGAACATCTTTTTTCTTTTGATTTCTTTGTTTACGTCCATAATCATATCCAATGATGCAGTATTGTTGAATTGCATAGGTCAGGTCGCGTGTATTATCACAAACAAAGAAGCCAATTGATTTAGCATTATGCACTTCTTTAATTAGTCGAAGCATCATTTCTTGACTCTTTTCTTTACCATCATTCTCACGGCGCCATCCACTTCTACCATTCCAGACAATATTTTTTCCAGTACGTTCATCATGAATAACAGTGGTCACGTTCCCATATTCTGAAACTCTCCGTCTGGCATACCAAGATTTGCCTCCATATGATTGGCCACCGGCAACATAACCAACACCATCTGCTGCGTCACCATCTGAAAGAACCATGAATGACAATTTCTCGACATTATTTTCTTTCTGAAATTTACCGATAACTTTATCAAGAAGCAAAAGAGATTCTACCATTGGAGTACCACCAAGTCGATTTTCTAGTTTTGCAGCACATCCATAAAGAGAATGCCGTGTGATAGACCATGCCAACCAAATATAGTTATCACAAGCGCGATTAAATTCTGATGTTGTCATTTTGTTAGTCAAAACTTGACGCAATGTGGTCTCATGGTCTACGACAATTTTATCCAGATTATCATCACAGAGTTGAGCATCATTCCGGCGAGACACATCATCGCGAGCATCCTTTGGAGTCATATCAGTAAAGTTATAAACCTCGAAAGGAATATTTACTCGGCGAGCAAAAGTGGCAAGAGTGATAACTTGCACTACAGTTTTATATAATTGTTGAAACATCGAACCCGACCAATCAACCATCATAACCATACCGTGATTTTTACCATCAGGCAATATCGACTTGCGTTGAAAAATATCATCATTCAACTTATATGACCAGAGTTTACTAGCATTGATATTTCCAGATTTTGCGACAATCTGATTTGAATAGGCTTCAGCAGCTTTTTTCATTTCAAATTCTTTTACCAGATAGTTGATAGTTTTGTTGTTTTCCCGCAAAACTTTTTTGTAAGGAGTTGCAAACGACAAATCAGCATTTGGATATTCAGAGAGCCAGTGAGATTTCATATCATCGATAGAGGCGTGTACTTTTTTATGGGGAACAATATAATCCGAAACATCAAAGTCTGGAAGAGTGAGATAGTCAATATCATTTGCATCAGTATCATTTTTGAAAATCATGTTTTCTGCGGCTGAGTCATCTGTTACCGACTCAAACTCATCAACATTTTCTCCACTTTTACCACCAGATCTTGCATCTGTTATCGTATTGGAATCTTCTCCGGTTTCGCCTTCATCGCCTTCATCTGCCCCATCGGCATCTTCATCACCAGAATTTTCTTCTGATTGTTGAGATTGGGATTTTGCGTCATCCGACTGTTCATCACCATCACCATCAGTATCGCCTTGTTGATCTTGGCCTTGGTCTTTATCGGAGTTTTCTTGATCGTCACTGTCACCAGATTCGTCATTAAATTCTTGAGGCATGCCTTGGGATTGATCGATCAATTGATCATCCCCGTCCTCTGATTGTTCATCGTCTGTTTTTTTCTCACTTACAAAATTGTAAATATCTTCGGACAGGTCTGCAACCTCTGCGAAAGTTTCTGTAGTTGCCATGCGGTCTACAAAGGGCATTTCTTCATCGGAGAAAAGTTGCGCGGCGTCAAAATCATTCATTGCAGTTTTGAAATAGATATTCAACCGATCAATGAACGCCATGTCTGCGAGGTTTTTGTCACCAATTCCAAAGAAATCTTCATCCATCAATTCTTTATAGGCACGAAAGAATGGTCCTTTCAAGCCAGGGAATCGACGCTTAACTGAGCGTTCGATACGGGCATCTTCAGTAACATTGATAAAAGGCATACAAGAGCGAGAAATCGCCTCTTCTAAAACTTCTGGATCACATGGCGTATCCAGAGCATGTCCTACTTCATGTCCCATAAAAAGGTCATACATATCATTTGACATCTCTTTCCAGATAGGAACAGTCAAAATACGGCGCACCATGTCGAAACTTGCCGTATTGACTTTCTTGTGTTGAATTGTAATGTTTTCTTCGGCCATCAATTTGGCGAGAAGAGATTTTGAGTTCTTGGTATGTAGTATATTATTTGACATTGGTATCTCCGCGAATCATTTCATCTAACTTACTTATACAGTACCACAACTGAGCATCAATGTCAAGCGTGCCAAAGGAAAAAAGTGGAGTTTCCCCCACTTTTTTTAATTTATTTAGTTGAAAGACATTTGCCATCTGGATCGAATTTTATGGGATTTCCTTCGCAATCTACAAGGCCAATTTCTGTTGGAGATCCACCTTTTGTGCGATTTGGTTTAATGTGTTGAGGCATAAACCCTGCCACTTTACACCAGAAATAATCTTCATCAATACCATCAGGACACTCAGACTGAGTAATTGCTTTCGAAAAATCAATCTGGATATCTTTTGCTTCCATAAACTGATTCATCCATTTGTTCCGGAAAACTTTTAGGTCTTCAACACGCCCCGAAGAATAACCAAAAATCCAAACTGGAATACCTAAGCGTTGCCCGTGTGTGATAGCTCTTTGCCAAGTCGATTTGTTATTACCCTCTCCGGCACAATATGTAAGATATCCCTGTTTAATCAAATCCTCATCTGTACGGTCTGCGACTCCCTGTACCGGATGATTGCTTGTAGATAACCAGTGCTTCAAAGTGTGTTTCCCAGCAGTAGAAGCGGAAGCGGAAGAATATAAACGAAAGTCTGGATTTACACCACCCATGGCCTTTATAGCATTAGGAATTATGGAGTTCTTTATTTGTTTTTCAGTTTTATCTCCGCCGGCAATACGATAAGCAAGTTCGGTTATCGCTTGATGATTTTTTTCTATTTCACCCGCAGCTGCAGCATTTATGATTTCTTTCACATAATCAGAAAGTGTCTGTGATAAAGATGTATCATGACCGTGATTTGTTTTATTTCTAGCAACTCGACGGTCAAGTGGCGTTTTAAATTCATAAATGTCCATAATATAGCATTCTTGACCAAAAATCACACAAGTTTTGTCGCGGTGATAACCAGACATCCCTTCTATAAGAGATTTAGAGTCAGTTTGTAAAGTTCCTACCATAGGCGGCCTATCAGGCGCAAATCCCATGACTTCAAACACGTTTGCCAGATTAGTAACGTGTTCTGGATCGTTTGATTTTGCTCTGGGTTGGTCTGCTTCAAGAAATCTCACATTTGATAAAGGAATCAAATAACGACCTAGAAACGTACCACCTTCGTATTCAACAGGGGGGTAAAGTAATAGGTTTTTTTCAAGAATCTCTTCGGTCAATCCTAGTGGATTGGCGCAACTAGGCAAAAGTTTTGCCCACTCTGCTAATGTGGCCACAGGGACCGTATTGTTTTGGTAAGTTGAATCGAACATGATGTTCTCCATTTTTAAACTAAGTTAATGAGACAAATAAATTTACTCTAAGAGTTTTTATTGTCTACTTGATAAGTATATCATAAATCAGGGGCCGTGTCAATAACTTTTCTGAGGTTTTTCCATATATTTTTCAAAATATAATTTTGACTCTGGTTGGATTTTCCGCATAAGTTCTTGAGTCTTGCGGTGTGGGCGATTTCTCCAACCATACCACTTAGAATCTTTTCCATCGATGTATGGTGGATCGATATTTTCAAATAAATCATACTGATTCGCGGTAACATCTAGGATATTATTCTGTCTATCCTGTAGCCACCAATGTTGTTCGGCAGGACCTGAACATGGAGCACTCATTATTCTTAGATTTGCATCAACAAAAAAGTAATATAGAGCTTGACTTGAATGATAACAGTGGCCAAAGAATTTATTTTCTTGATTTAATTTTCTATATTTTGGTGGGCAGTATTTTTCTTCCAAATTATCAGTTATCAATTTTTTTACTTTGTTATAATCTTTTGGATATTCATATTGATGATATTCCAAGACCCAAGAAGCCCATTCAACATATTTTCCCGATTCTATTTTAGTAAATTTGCTATGCTTCATTTTATTCATCGTATAATATCAATATCCGCATTTTTATTCCAAGTTTCTAATTCTGTTCTGATTCTACCGTCCGCCTTTAAAGATTCGTATCTTTTAGATGCTTTGTTTTTCCACCATTCCACCACACCATCAAACGAATATCTATCGTAGTTTTCTTTTTTGATTAGTGTGTCCGTTTCTAAATTCATATATTCTTTGACATTTTCAAATCCAAAATCAGACATATAAGCTCTTTTCTTTTCCGTCAATGATTTAGCATCCTTGAATGTTTGTATAAATTTCAAATATTCTTCTGGTTCTGTGTCCTTCAATGATTTTTTAATAATAGAAACCATTTTTGTTTGTGTTTTGAGTTTGCGCGAAGAAGCATCAGCTGCAACAAGCATTTCGCCACCATTCCTATCCTTAAACCAATCATTCAATCTGCGATAGTTGTCATCATTTATTAGTGGCGCAAAATCGGAAACTGTATTGCCCTTATACCGCAAAAATGGTTTCATACCATCATACTGAGAACTGGACTTAGTAGACCCATAAAGAGAAGTCGTTTCAAACATACAGAATGGACCACCATATTTTTTGTCTAAAGTATCCTTTGTCAAATGAGAGCAACAAATAGCAGCGAGTAATTTGCCACCCAAATAATTAAACCCGAATGGTTGAGTCGGAACTATAATAAATCCCATTATGGTCGAATCATTAAATCTTTTCATTGTAGCTTTGTCTAAAGTATTCAGTGGCTGTCCCAAAAACATATTTCTAGGTTTAGAGTTGATAGTAGGAGAACCCAACCGAATAAATCCTACAATTTGTTTGGAATTTTTCTCATATATAACCCATTTGATAGATTTGCCGGGCACTGATACCTCGACAGCATGCGAAGTCACAATCTCCAAATAGTTTACAAAAATCTCTGTAGTCACTTCACTGACTACAAATTCCATATCATTTGGGTGCATATCGAATGTGTTAAACATATCATCTTCTGGGCCCATGCCGGGAAATGATACTGGAAATTTGGATATTCTTTCCAATTTAACTTTTCTGAGATAATCGTCGATTCGTCCAAATGTAGAAAAATAATCTACAAAGACATTTGCAGCGTATAGGGCGTCTGTTCTATTTAATATCATAAGTAACCTGTATTATGTTTGAATAATCCATTTTAACACATTTTTCATTCTATGTCAACATTTTTCCAATATTCTCTTCGTGTATTCTTTCCTGAGATAATTTGAAATATTCCTCATTGATTTCAGATCCAACATATTTTCTGTCCGTCCTGATAGCAGCTGCGGCGGTTGTGCCAGATCCCATGAAAGGATCATAAACAACATCACCTTCGACTGTATAATTCAATACACATTTGATAACTGCATCTATCGCCATACCATAAGCATATTTTTTATATTTTTCGTTGTCATGTATCCACACATCGGGTTTAAATGATTTCTCTAAATTTTGTTTGGTCTTACCCTTGCCAAATGTCAAAATATTCGCATAAGTCGGCCGCCAACCATCAATTTTTAAAGTTTTTACCCATATTTTGTGTGCCTTTAATTGATACCCTATAGATTCCATTGTCGTGACTATGAGACTACTTTTAGATACTATTCCGCCTCCGAATTTTCGGTCTGTGACCGAAGCAGTAATAAGATTTTTTGTAGGATTCATTCTATCGAAGAGCTCTTTTAAAAATTCCTGATATACTTCTGGTTTGGAAGGATCAGTACCTATCTCTTCAAAGTCAGGCGGAGAAGTAAATACATAATCATATTTCAAGCCATCTATCACATTTCTATAGTCATCATGATAGATCATACTGTCTCTGTCCTTCTACTAAAATTCTTTACTTTTTCGAATCGTAAGACATCTTGGAATTTATCAAAAAGAATATCGCCCTTATGGGAAATTACAAATACGTTATTTCCGCCGAGAGCGTTCAATAGTTTCAAAAATTCATCTGTGCCGGTTGCGTCCAGACTGCTATCAAACACCTCATCAAGAATCAATAGGTTTGTGTTGACACTGTTTTTCATTTTGGCGATCTCTCGCCATGTGAATAGCAATGCAAGATCAACTCGCATTTTCTCGCCTTCTGAGAATGAGGCATAAGTAAATCCTTCGCGGCCTCTGGACTTGATATTTTCCGAAAACTTTTCATCCATAGTGAAATTAACGTAAAAGTCCATTTCCTGTAGATATTTGTTTATCAGTTTATTCATAATAGGTAGGTAGTATTTCACGATAGAAGTTTTAACGCCCGAATCTTTTAGAAACTGAGATGCGACCACATAATAGTTTTTTGTCTCAGTAAGGTCGCGCCTCTCATCGTCCAAATCTTTAAGATTTTTTCTCAACTCTTTAAGTTCTGTTTCAAGTGTTTTTACGCTGCCCTGATCACCCTCTGCAACATCTATTTCGCCCTCGAGTTCGTCTATATTGCGTTGAATAAATTCTTCTTTGTTTTTATTAGATTCTATCACATTTCTTAGCGATAAAATATGAGACTTTTTACCTTCTATCTCATCTATTCTACTGTTTATTTCTGACATTTTTTTGGCTATAGATACAAGGGCAGTGGTGATTTCAGTTTTTTTGTCATGTTTTTCTTTTGTAATACAGTTCTTATGTTCTTCGTCAATAGTTTGTTTACATGTCGGACAGACATCGTTACTTTGAAACCAATCAACCTCTGTATCAATTTTTGAAATATTGTTAGAAAGTTGTGTCTCTAACTTTTCAAACTTCTTTCGACTTTTGGCCATAGTAGTTTCATCAACTATTTCCTGCAATGTCGCATCTTTTTCGATTACATATTGATCTATCGATTCTCTTAGTGATGCCTGCTCTTTCTTTTTTTCTTTGATTTTACTTTTCATTAGTTTGATAGAATTTTTCTTTGTATTTTTTGCCTCTTCAATAGTCCTATCTTGCAACTCAATTTTGTAGTCCTGCAATTCGCGGTTTTTCTCATTTGTAAAAAGAGAATCTTTCAAGATAGAGGCTTTACCTTTAAGAATGTCGTTCATAGAAGAAAATATCTTAATGTCCAGAATATCCTCGATAATATCTCGACGGTCGTTTGCGCTCAATTGCATAAATGGCACAAATGTCGCACTTCCCAAAATTACTGTTTGGGTGAATGACTTGTAATTCAATTTCAAGATATTTTCTTCTAGGTAGATCTGACTATCACGAATTTTAGAATCTTGATCCAACATTTTACCATTAATGTATATCTCAAAAATATTTGGTTTAATACCACGGCGAACAAGATATTCGGTTTTGCCTATCTTAAAATCTATCTCTATGACACAATCTTTACTATTCACCGAATTTACTAGTTGTGGTTTGTTAATCTTTCTAAAAGATTTTCCAAATAAACTAAATGTCAATGCGTCAAGTATAGTAGATTTGCCCGCACCATTCTCGCCGACGATCAATGTGGTCGGAGAATTATTTAATGATACTTCTGTAAAGTAATCACCAGTGGACAGAAAGTTTTTCCACCGGATTTTCTGAAATTCAATCATTTTAGGCCTTTTTCATAATATGGAAATTTTCAAGTAAACCCTTGCGTTTCTCGGCAGCACCTTCTGCGGCAGAAAACCCGCCCCAAGAAATATTTACTAATTTATCGTATTCAAAATATTCACAAGCAATTCTCTTCATATCATCGCTGATTGGTGTTTTTTTACCGGCGGGCCCGTAATCATGTACAATCACAAAACTGAATGACGCGCCTGGCTTGAGACAACGATAACACAATTCTACGGTAGGTCTCCAATATCCATCCAACCACTGTTCATATGTCTGGAACGATTCATGTGACTGTTCTCCACCAGTATATACTTCTAAATCATAATAAGGTGGTGAGAAAAATACAGTGTCAAAATGTTCTGCGTATTTCTCACTAAAATTATGTCGGTTGTCTAGTTGTTCAGATGGGCAACAATAAAACTCCGCTGTTTTAGAATCATCAACGAAAAATCCATTTCTCAAACCTTCACTATATTCATGTAATAATCTCGACTTTTCGACTACTTCGGGAATCACATCTATAGCAACCATTTCATCATAACCAGAATTTGCAAGACCAATTACAGGGCTACACCATGACATAACCGGAGATAAAAGTTTCTTGCCGTCTGGAAATACATTATTCAAAATCCAACTATATGTATATGGATTGAAAATAGAAGCCCTGTTTGATGTACCGCGCAAGATTGCAAAGAAATCATCATATCTGCCTTGTGATATAAATTCCGCAACCTTTGGTGTTAGCAAACAAGAAATATTAAACTTGTTTATTGCCAATCCTGTAAAGGCATCCAACAAAGAACATTTTTCTGATGAATTTGATTTTCCAGTATCCCGATATATACCCTTATATGATATATTTCTGAGTAGGCGACCACTAGTAATTTCCTTACGGCCGTCTATAACATAACCGTTTTCAATTTTATTACTAGTTCTCTGCACATTGAAACGAAGAAAATTATCCATATCTTTCACGGCAACGTGTTTTTCAAACCAAAGTCTCATCATGTATTCAAAATTTTCAATAAATCCGGTATATAGAGTTTGCGACCAAGAATCAAAATCAACATGTCTAATATCGTCTTCTGATAGTTTGAGGGAGTACTCATGTAAAGATAGTCTGTCGGCTGTGTATGTCTGTTCAGAATCATACCTAAATTCTTCCAAAGTTGGTTTGGTATATTCACCAAAACAATCTACCATAAATTCATCGTAATTATAAGTTATCAAGTTTCACCTCTCAGTGCGGATACATATAGATCGCGCATAATATGTTTCAATTTATTTTTATCCACATCGATTTCATAGTTATCAATATAGTTCGTTAAAAGAGACATGGTATCTTCTGTAGTGTCGATATTACCATTCTCTTCAAATTCAAAATCGGTGTCGTCTACAATAGACAAATCGGCAACACCCATTTTATACAAATCGTCAATGAATATGTCAAATTTTAATTGTTCTGATTTATTTACGACAATCAGTTTTACATATTTGTCTTTCAAATCTGTTGGGACAGTCGGCTGGTCCAAAGACACAGTTCCGCAGTCGTACCAAATTTTGTGGAACATGTTAAAAGGATTCGTGATAAAATCTAAATCATTATTATCCGTGTCTAGGATATGAAAACCTTTTGTGTCATTGCAGTCGTTCCAAAACATTTCATATGGAGCGCCCAAATAATGAATTGCACCCTGACTCGATTTTGTATGAAAATGGCCCGAACAAACAAGGTCAAACTTTTTGAAAAGTTTCATGTCCATACCACCCTCGCATTTGATACCTCGCATCATTTCAAAACCATTCAACTCTAAATGTCCAAGCGCAACCTTTGCCTTGGACTTCTTGATGTGTTTTACTGTGTCGGTATGATTTTCAGCGTTTATCCAAGGCACAAAACAAATATCAGTACCACCAATATTAAGAGTAGTCGCTTCTGTATATGTTTTGAAACCATCTCCAAATAGTTGATCCATCGAGTTGATACGATTTGTGTTTTTGTAATAAACATCGTGATTGCCGATAATAAAATAAGTGTCATATTTTTTCAACTTTTCAATAAATCCAGACTTTAGCCCGTCCAGAATATTGTAGTTGATAAACTTCCGCCTA